>JAEEGK010006260.1_pt1 | contig 28681 bp, 24 predicted proteins | sample 8958771 | NCBI WGS metagenome assembly JAEEGK01 (sample SAMN16246547, study PRJNA631951) | gut metagenome | biome: gut microbiome; feature: rumen; material: SC-attached | host: Bos | place: Iran: Karaj | collected 2018-10 | reverse complement strand
ACCTCTGTCGCGCCTCGGGACAGCCTAAGCGAGCTTGGCTCTCCTCTCGCTGCTCCATCGGTTCCCCCTATATTGGAAGGCTTAACCAGGAAGTCGCAGAAACCGACGACTTCCTGACTGTTTTGGTAAGCCGGGACACGGCTTGTATTGTTTATCGGCTGCGCGGAGATGATGCGGGACGCGCGATGAGTTATTTATTGGCTGCGCGGGCTGTGCAAGATCATGTAGCCAGATGTTATGAGGATGAGAATTCTAATAATGAGGCCATAAAACACAAAGATTTGGGCTAAAAAGGTGATAGTTTGGGAAAAAATGATTACCTTTGCGGCGGAATTTGAAATTTATGGGAAAATATAATCATGGATAAGGATAAAATTACTCTACAAGAGGAGACTAACGACGGACAGAGCGTGTTCCTTTATTATGATGCCATGGCGGGGGTGTACCTGGCTTATGGCTTGTCGGCTTACTATACGACGATGGTGACGGATCCGTATATGTCGTATTCGGAATTGATGCATATGCCGGTGGCGCTGCTGAGACGGAATCATATCAAGGATCTGCGGCAGAGTCTGGTGAAGCTGGAGCATACGCAGAAGCAGTATTATCACTTCCAGACGCGGCAGAAGATCGGTAAGGAGGGTTATGAGCGATGGGCGCAGGCACTGCTTGCGAAACAGTATGCAGTATAGGCGGTATTCTTTTCGATTATGGAGAATTGGATGATTGGTGCTCTGGTGATGGTGGTGGCGATGGTGACATCTCTGATGGTGTTCCCATGGGCCCTGAAGTTTGCCAGAGAGCATGGGATAGTGGATAATCCCAATGCCCGGAAGCTGCAACGCGTACCTGTGCCGGTATTCGGTGGCGTCGTGGTGTATTCGGGGATATTGGTGGGAGGACTGATGCTCGCGGCTTTTATGTGGGACTGGGTGATGGTGAATGGTCTTATCGGCATGGGCATCTTGCTGTTGCTTGGCTTGTGGGACGACCAGAAGGATATCTCGGCGCTGTTGAGGTTTCTTATTGAGATAGCGCTTGTGTCGGCTTTTATTGCGCTGACGGGCGTGTATATCGATGATCTCCACGGGCTGTGGGGTATTAACCATATAGATGACTGGGTAGCCATCCCTCTTTCGGTGTTCGTAGGTGCGTCGATTATCAATGCCGTGAACCTGATTGACGGCGTGGACGGTTATTCGAGCGGGTATGGCATGATGGCGTGTATGTGCTTCGGACTGTGCTACTGGACGGTGTGGAGCCCGACGATGACGTGTCTGACGATGATTGTGATCGGGGCGCTTTTCCCGTTTTTCATGCATAATGTGTTCGGCCAGAGGTCGAGGATGTTCATCGGGGATGGCGGCACGCTGATGCTGGGTATGTTTCTAACCGTATGTGCGTTCTATGCACTGAGTTCGACGCAGCCGTGTAACAAGCTGGACGAGAAGGGATTGTGCCTTCTGGCTTATGCGTTGGCAGTGTTGTGTATACCGTTATATGATACGTTGAGGGTGTTTACGATGCGCATCTTGAGGGGGAAGTCGCCCTTCAAGCCGGACAAGACGCATCTGCATCATCTGTTTATTGACATGGGATTCTCGCATCTGGGTGCGGCTCTGTCTATCCTGATTGCTAATCTGTCGGTGGTATTGGCCTGGCTTGTCAGCTGGAAACTGGGGGCGAACGCGGATGTGCAGATGTATGTTGTTGTCGTCTTCGGATTCTTGGTGACTTTTGCGTTCTATAAGTTTATGAAGGTGCAGCAGAATGGCGGTCCGGTGGATGAGGATGGGTATCCGCAGGGGACGTGGCTGTGGCACAGGATGTGTGCGTTGGGGCATTATTCGCACAAGGAGAAAAAGCGGACTTGGAAAGTGTTGAGGAGAATCGTGGATGGGCCGCTGATGGGGGGGATTGGCTCAAAAGACTAATCCTCCTTTGGAAGGAGGGTGCCTCCAACCACCTATTCCTCCTTCTTGCGTCCCGTTGGTAGCAAGCGGCAAAGCCGAGCGCATAAGGTTCTTACCGACCAACCAACCTTCTTAAGACTCGCAAGCTCGAATAAGCGGCAGAGCCGAGCGCCTAGCCAGGAAGGCTTTTCCCAACTACCTAATCCTCCTTCATAAGGAGGACTTCGAACCACTCTCCAGCCTCCCGCCAATCGTTGGCGGAAGACTCAATTGACTTCGGGCAGAAACCGCCCTCCATCAAAGTTCTTGCGTCCCGTTGGTAGCAAGCGGCAAAGCCGAGCGTTGGTATGTTTCACAAAGCTCTCGCCCTTCGGGTGAAACATGAGTTGCTTATCGGCTGGCGCGTTAGATGCCATGAGTGAAGATGACACAGCAGGGACAGGACAATTTGTGTCATTAGGGAATGCTTCATAGTGGAAGAAATCAGATCTAACCATCTCCTTTCCATCATATGAACTCTTATTTGTCATCAAAACTCTCGTAAGTCATAGAGCAGATCCCCACAGGTGCGTGGGTTACACTTCGTCGGGGTGGAAGTTGGCGAAGAAGGTGTTGCGACCGTCTTCTAAGTCTTTCACCTGCTGACACATGAATTTGCAGGAGAAGTCGTAGATAGGCTTGGCGGTGGCGAGATCTTCGGGGACCTCGAAGTTAAGCTGGTCGGCATAGTAATGGATGAGTTTCTCGCCCTTGGAGAAATCAGCGGCAAAGAGAAAGAGGTATTGACAACCGATTTTCTGACGGACTTCTTCGATAATGGGTACGATGAAACTCCAGAAGACAACGGAGCCCAAGGGCTGCGGACAGTTCATGGATGCCCAAAGATCGTCGGTGCCATCGTTGGCACAGAAATGAACCAGTTCGACAGCGGAGAAGGTCTGGCCGACACGGGTGATGCTCTCGTTAAACTCATGTTCCAAGTCTTCGAAGATGGTGCTACCCTTCTTGGGAAGTCTATCGAGATCTGCCTTGGTAATGCCCTTGCGGGTGCGGAGTTTCTCGCGAATCAGATCAACCAGCCGCCTGTCGTCGCCGCTAAGGTCGCTAGCACTGGAGATGGTGTCGAGATAGGCGTTGAGGTCGCTAATGAGTTTCAGCTGACGGGTGTCAAGAAACTGGTCGTAGAGCAGACCGCATTTAAGGGAAAAGAAGAACAGGATGCGTCCATTCTTGTGTTTCACCAGATAGTAGGCGGTGGTACCGTCTTCGTCCTCTACAAAGGCCTCGTTGCGCAGGGTATCAGCAATACCATCGTTACGCCGGTTGAAGAAGTCATCAACCAGACGGAAATTATCGGCATTGGAGGATAGCCGTTCACAGGACAGGGACTGTAGACCTGGCCACACTTCTGAGAAATCCTTCATGATCTGTTATTCCTTTTGAGTCGAGGAAGCCTTGGAGCAACTTCAGTTTCATGGCGCGCTCCTTGAGCCGCTCAGCATCTTCGCGAATGTCGTCGAGCTTCATGGGGACATCGGAAGACTCGTATTTAGTGTAGCCCTGACGGGCCCGCTTCCAAGAAAGCTCGCCATGTGATACAGAAACTAGCGTGAGCGGATGGCTGGGTGCATACTCACGGAAGACTTCGTCGAAGACAGCCTGATATTGTGCTATTTCTTCGTCGGAAGGGAGGTCTGTGAGTTTGCCGTCCTTATAAAGATGACGAATCTGTGGCATGACGGGGCCGTATTTCCAGGCATGCAGCTGTTCGGGGAACATCGGCTCGCCTGTTTGGACGAGACATTCGCGCTGTGTGAAATAAAGCAATTTGTGGAGCTTCATTTCATCAATCTGCTTTCCGAATTCCTTCTGGTATCGCTGGCAGATGTAGGCTGCTATCTTGGTTACACTCATCATTTCGGTGCAAAGATAGGCGTTTTTTGGTAAAAAAGCAAGTAATTTGCAGTTTTTTATGCAATATGAGGTTGGAATGAGGGAAAAAGTGGTGAGAATTGATGGTGATATGAAAATAAATCGTATCTTTGCAGCGCAAAAGCGCTGTGAATAAACAGAAAGGAATATGGCACAGGTAGAATATATAACTATTAAGAACGCATCGAGGAAGGTTCTGAACAAGATGCGTGAGATAGGGGAGAAGAAGGCTCAGAGGCTCCAGGAGATTCAGGAGCGCTGGGATGCCGGTGATATTAAAGATGTGGAGGTCGTTCAGCTGTAAACGATGATAGATTGGGGAAGTAGGGATTGAAGAATTGGTATGAGTGAGGGAATAAATGACGCTGAGAGGTGATGGGGCCTTTGACTGTCGTCGACCTCCGTCACGACTCGATAGAGCTAAAGCAAGCTTTGCTTTATGCTCGCTGCTCCATCGGTTTTAGTATCGCGGGACGAGACGATGAGTTTTTTCTCTTTTTGTTTGGTGGTTCTGAGAATTTTGTATATCTTTACGGCGGAATAACTTATAACTTAAATGGTATGAAGAAGATTCTGTTTATTATCGGGTCGTTGAGGGCGAAGTCTTTTAATCGCCAAGTGGCTCATGTGGCTAAGGAGTTGATTGTAGGGCGTGCTGAGGTGCAGGAACTGGATTACAGCGATCTGCCACTGCTGAATCAGGACATCGAGCAGCCGGAGTTGGAGGTTGTGGCGCGTATTCGCAAGGAGGTAAAGGAGGCTGATGCATTGTGGATCTTTACACCGGAGTATAACATGAGTTATCCGGGACATCTGAAGAACCTGCTTGACTGGCTGTCGCGTCCTGTGAAGCTGATGGACTACGGTACACCGACATGCATTAACGGCAAGCGTGTGGCTATCTGTGGAGCTGGGGGCAAGGCTGCTACTGCTGATTGTAGGGCGAAGCTGACGGAGTTGCTCACTTTCATGAAGGCTGAGGTGCTGAAGGAGCAAGTGGGCATCGCTGTGCCTGCCGAGGCTTGGGGCACGGATGTGCTGACGCTTACTGATGAGCAAAAGGCGCAGCTGAAGGCTTTGGCTGAGGGGCTGGTAGAGGTCTGAGGGCTGAAGGGTGAGGTCTGAGATGTGATGGGATGAAGGACTATCCTGATAGGATGACGGCTGAGCAGGCGAGGGTGTTTGGCGTGGATGTGCTGAATATCGTTAGTCAGATACCGCGTGGCATGGTGACGACATACGGGCATATTGCTGCCTTGGCGGGGTGGCCCAGTCATTCGAGGATGGTTGGGAGGACACTACGGTATTCGCCTGAGGCGGAGTCGTTGCCTTGTCATCGGGTGGTGAACAAAGAGGGACGGACGGCTCCGGGCTGGAGCCGTCAGCGGACGTTGTTGGAAGAGGAGGGGGTGACCTTCAGAAGCAACGGGCATGTGGATTTGGTGCGGCATCTTTGGGAACCGGGTGAGATGAGATAATGGATAATGGATGATGAGATGGAGGAGGGTGAATCAGTATGAGTGATTTTCTTTTCTAAAAAGAAACAAAAGGATTTATTCTTTCTTCGAAGAAAGAAACAAAGAAGGTTATGTTCTTCTTCTTTTCAAAAAGAAGCGAACCGAAGAAAATTCTACTATCCCCAAGCCCCTTTCTACATATAAAGGGGATGTAAACAGAGAATTGCAGAAACCGTCAATTCTCTGCGGGATTTAGTATCGCGGGACGACGCGATATCTTTTTTATGCCCTAAAGGGCGAATTTCGCGGGACGACGCGATGGCTGTTTTATGCCTTGCGGATGAATCTTGCGGGATGACGCGATGGTTATTTTATTTTTATAGTGAAAAAATGTGAAAATATGGAGGAAAATAGCGAATTGTTAACCGTGGTTTATGGAAAATGTGTAATTTTGTAAACCAAACTTTATAAAATTACCAAGAATTTATAAATTGTAGTTTATATGAGTGTCACTAAAGAGGTCATCAAACAGTGCCTGATTAGCAAGCAGCGAGAGGTGGACGAGGCGGTGATAGTGAATCGCCCCATAGACTTTGAAGATAATGGCAACTATGTGATAGTTGGTGTGAGACATGCGGGTAAATCGTACCTGCTATATCAGCGTGTACGTCAACTGCAGGCAACAGGAAAGGGATGGGACGAGATTCTGTTTGTGGACTTTGAGGATGAGCGTCTGGCAGAATTTCAGACGGAGGACTTTGAGAGGCTGTTGGAAGCCCATCTGGAACTGTACGGCAAGAAGCCGGTGGTGTTCCTGGACGAGGTGCAGAACATTCCGCACTGGGATAAGTTTGTGCGCCGGCTGGCTGATGCTAAATATAGGGTTTATGTGACGGGTAGTAATGCGAAGATGCTGAGCAAGGAGGTGGCAACGACGCTGGGTGGACGTTTCTTTATCTATGATGCCTATCCGTATTCGTTCAAGGAATATCTGGCTGCACAGCAGGTGGAACTAAAAACGCATTGGGAATATGACACTATCCAGAGAAGCGAGGTAAAGCGGCATCTAAACGAGTACTTTTATTACGGCGGCCTGCCGGAGATCCTATCGTTTAAGAATAAGCGGGCCATGCTGTCGAGCCTATATCAGAAGATTTACCTGGGTGACATCTGTGCACGAAACAACATTAAGAATGACAGGGTATTGAACATCCTGATCAAGAAGATGGCGGAGAGCGTGAGGCAACCGTTGTCGTATAACAGGTTGAAGAACGTAATAGTGGCAACGGGCTCGCCCATCAGTGTACCTACGACGATAGACTATGTAGACAATGCTGCTGACAGTTGGCTGATACTGCCCATGGAGAATGAGGTGGGAAAGCTGACGGAAAAGGAGACGCAGAAGAAATATTACTTTATTGACAACGGACTGCTGAACCTGTTCTTGATGAATGCGGAAACGTCGCTGTTGGAGAATATGGTGGCGGTAGAACTCTGCAGACGGTATGGCAAAAATAATGTGTTTTATCTGAATGCAGAAAAGGAGATTGACTTCATCGTGCCTGACGAGAAGCTGGCTATCCAGGTGTCATATAGTATCACTGACCAGATGACCAAAGACCGGGAGGTGCCGCCACTGGTGAAGTATGCCAAAGCTCACGAGGACTGGCAATGCCTGCTGATTACTTATGATGAGGAGGGCACGGAACAGGGAATTCCCGTAGTGCCTGTGTGGAAGTGGATGATGGGAGGGGAGATATAGGGGGAGCCCCCTAAAACCCCAATATATCTTTCTTCGAAGAAAGAAACAAAGAAGGTTTCTTTCGAACTCCCCCGTCCCCTCTTAGCCAAGAGGGGCTCCACCTCTCCCTGTATCCCCTCTCCTCAGGCGAGGGGAAAAACTCAGGTTTGCAGAGACCGCAAACCTTCGCGGGTTTTGGTATCGCGGGACGACGCGATATCTTTTTTATGCCCTGCGGATGAATCTTGCGGGACGACGCGATGAGTGATCCTATTTAAATCAATCGCCAACGACGACCGATTTGAGGCCAAAGGGACAGTGCAATGATAGTTGAGGATGTACGATGTCTGAGGGATTAAAACGGATTAAAATTATTCGAAAAGTACGGCAATGTGGGAGTGGTCGTACTTTTTTTTGTGTGAAAGTGGGGGTGGAAAGTAATGGGATTGGCATGGAAATTGCTTGAAAAGAATAAAAAGTGCAATAATATAATTGCTAAATAGAAATTAATTTGTATCTTTGCACACGAAATAAGTACAAAATTAGGTTGTATAGCGAAAAACAAATTGCTCTAAGTTATGGTAGATACAGTTCAAAATTATAATGATCAAGTTATAAAGGAGGTTCTTCTTTATATTTTGAGCAAGACAGGGAGGGTTGATTATTACCACCTGATGAAGATATTGTATCTGGCAGAACGTCAGCATTTGGCAAAATGGGGTGAGAAAATTACTACAGATGATTATTATGCTCTTCCCCATGGCCCGGTTCCAACCCGTATCTACGACTCATTGAAATCTGTTAAGGAAGGTAGGGGTGGATTTCTGGCAGACGTTGTTTCAGTAGATGATAATTTGCCGAATGTTTCGCCATTAAGAGAACCCAACATGGATTATCTGTCGAAGTCCGAAATTGAGGCGTTAGATAACGCCATTGCCAAGAATATAGTGAAATCGTTTCAGGAATTGGAACAAATGACCCATGACGAGTATTACTTTAAGGCATTAGAGAATGGACGTAAGATGTCTGTCGAGGATATTGCGCGTTCTGGCGGTGCAACAGAAGAAATGATTGAGTTCATCCGTGAGGATATGGCTATTAATAATGCTCTAATGTCATAACAATGGAATCCCGCACAATAGAAATAGGGCAAATTTACAAAATAAAAGCTAATGAGCGCAATGATATAACACCGAAAGCAGGTATGGCTTTTCGTCCCAAATATTTTGTTGTTGTAGGCTTCGATCATCAAGGCAATGTTTATGGTGGAGTCGTTTTCGACTCTGAGATTAATCGAGATTTTATCAGTCCTGATTTCGAAGACTTCTTTCTTCCGATATCCTGCTCTAAATATGCTTTCATGGAGCATGACAGTTATATAGATTGTCGAAAAATGAAGCCTTCTACGTTGGAAACGCTGTTAGATGGCCATTTTTGTGGGAATATATTACAAGAAGACTTCTCTAATATTCTGAAACTTCTGAAAATGAGCCCACGAGAAACATTCGTTCGCTTGAGAACGTTCGGAATCATTTAATGGTGAGCGCAAAAGATGTGAGATGTCTGATGTAAGATGTTAGATGGTAGATGGATCAAGAAACGCGGTGGTGGATAAGATACAATGAGGTGAAGCGCTTCATTGAAACGAATAAGCGCAATCCGAGTAAGCATCGGATTGAGGAGCATGATATGGTGAACTGGCTGAAGGCTAATAGGAAGTATCTCAATGCTGGTACTCTGAAACCGGAGAGGGTGGAGTGGTTCAAGGAGTTGATGGAGCTTTGTGAGCGGAATAGGAGGAAGAACCAATATGTGTGATTATGGGTCGCTATAATATAGCAACATACGAAATAATAATAGAATAACGCTGAGCGGTGATAAAGATTGCTCGGCGTTATTGTGTTTTTATAAGGTTTTTATTTACTTGTTTGGTTGTATCGGAAAATCATAATATATTTGTCGGAAAAAGTAGGAGATTATATGGCAATATACAATCAGGGCGGATTGATGGGAGTTGTGGGATATGATGAAATATATCCCCATGCATGGGTAAGGCCTAAACTTGAATGTTTGTTGAAGGACTTATCTAGATTATGGGCTGTAAGGCTTGCACTAAACCTGCAAAATAAACTAGTGGGCAAGCCTTTTTTTAATCCATTTTATGATGGGATTAAAAATACGATGATAGATGCTCCTCGATTTTTTCTTGGTGAGAATAATAAAAAAGAAGCCAATAGAGTTGTTCGGAATTATGTGGCGTATTTGAATAGGAAGAATAAATTAGGACAGGAGCCGATGTTATACGCTACAGCAAGTGAGACACCATTATTGCTGTTGAAAACAGTTATGTCGCTTCGTGAAGCTGAAAAACAGAAGAATGACCCTGCGCTTGAACGAGATATGTTTAAGGCTTTCCTTATTGCCAATGATATAACCATGAACCGAAATCATGGGGAAAATCCATATAAGACAGATGAAGATTTGGAGATGCATATGGCATGTTTAATGATGGAGAGATATGCCTATAATGACTTTACTAACCAGAAATCTGATATCAATGTGCAATTAATGAATCAAACCATAAGATGTATCAGATGGTTTGAGTTTATGGAAAAGCACGAGGCTCTTCAAGATGTTTATCATGACTTCAAGGTTGAAAATCATATTCTAATTTGGCAGGAGTATGTTAGGACGTTCTGGGGTATTTTTGCCATGGCCAATAACAGAACGGGAGTTATTGAGTTTGATAGAATAAAGGATGAAGATGGCGTGCTGTCTGAATTTATTGTAGATAAGAACTCCTGGGATTTGCATGACACAATAAAGCTGACGGATAATGAAGACTATGTAGCCTTCCGCAATAAGCCTTTTATTCGTATTTCACCAAGGAAATATGCGATAATTGATATCACATTTGTTATTGATAAGTTGTATAATGGCCTTTATTTTGAATTAAACAGCTATTGGAAAAAGAGATATCCTACTAATGAAAATGAATTCAAAAGGTTGTTTACGACTCAGTTTACTGAGGAGTTCGTGTTTGCAAATGATTTGAAGGAAATATCAGATAAGCATGGATGGTTCTCTCTCTCTGATAATGAATGTGGTAATATCTCAAAACTGGGCTCTCCTCCTGACTTCTATATAAGGGATGGAAACACTATAATCCTGTTTGAGAGCAAAGATGTGATGATCAGGAAGGATGTTAAGGCGAGGGGAACGATAAAAGAACTGTTGGACACGGCTGATAAAAGCTATGTAGGCTATCAAGACGGAAAGAAATATAAACTCAAGGGCGTTGGCCAATTGGTAAGGAATGCAAAGCGTATTCAGGAAGGCCAGTTTACATGGGACAAGTTTGCTGATAGAGATAGCACTATTTGGATGGTGTTAGTTGTTGCAGACTATAAACAAGTGGCTGCCGGATGGAAGAATTATCTTTGCAGGAAAATGTATGAGGAATGTCAGCGACAAGGCGTAGATACTAACAAGGTAAAACCATTGATATTAACGGATATCGGTACTATAACTTGGTATAAGGAGAACTTCAAAAAGTATGGTTTCTTGTATTATATGGAAAAATACTGTGAAGAAACCATGTTTGACAGGAAAAAACTGTATGAAGGAAAAGGTGTATTGGTAAATGTTATGAATCAGACCTTGTCCTTTAGTGGCTTTATGAATGGAGAAAAAGCTATTGGCACAAATAAAATGTATGCCAAATTCCTGAATGCTATGAGAATGCAGGCTGGATTAAATACCAGTTATTCAAAGACAACTAGAACGGTGGTTTATGAAGATTTGTATGATGACGAGCTGAAAAAAACTGAAACCTATCTGAAGGGTGTAAGCAAAGAGTGGCTGATAAAGAGTGTTGTATACATGATTAGTGTAGATAACTTTAACAGCTACTCTATGAATGTGCATGGAGGGCTTTTAGTAATGTTCCAGGATTATATGGAAGAGACTGAGGTGAAACGTTTGTTTGATAGGCTAGACAGGACAACAAGGTTTTATAATGCGTATCCCACAATCATTAACCATCAAGCCCTTTTCAGACTACTGCGTATCGTGTTGTTGTTACCCAACGAGGTTAATGTGATTGATGAAAGTTTCGAAGCCTATGTGTCCTTGCTAAAAGCTGTTCTAGCTGAGAATAGCAAGGAAATGAGCCGTGAAGCAGATATGATAGAGCAAATAAGGCATGAGACTGTCTGGCGAGATGCCAAAGTTTTTATGCAACAGGATTTATTGAATCTGGATCTTTTCGGTGTCAACCGAAAAGAACTGGAAAAAATGCAGCAGCTGAAATTCTTTATTCTTAGTTCATGTGTGGCAAAAATTGATGAGAAGGTTAAAGAGGCTTTCAATCTAATTATAACCAAACGTAGCCTGAAAAATAGTAATATCTATTATCTTACAGCAGGTATGCCACTTTCTGTGTATAAAGATGATGGAAAGTTTGGTGGTGAAGGACTAATTCATATTGACCGGGGACAATTTAATGGCGCAGAAAGGATATGGAATGACTTTGACAACTTTATTCAGGACAAATGTATTGACATAAGGAACACCCGACAGTTGGAGCAGTTATTGACTGAGGATCAAATGCTAGCATTAAATTGCTTTAGAACACATCCTGTTCTGAAACTGTCAGACAGCGAATATTTGCTGATATCCCAAAACTTTTATGCCAATATTATGTTTGATGGAATGTATTGGGCCTTGAAATCTCATTATTCCAAGTTGAAACCAAATAAAAATTTCTTCAACCTGATGGCAGAGGAGTTTATGGAGAAAAAAGTGCTTCGCTATACTGTTTTGAGTATGATTGGAGACAAACGAATTTGTTGGTATGGTGATGATGTGTTCAAAGCTGATGCGCCTTCACCAGATATGATAGTGCGAACAAGGCACAATATATATATGTTTGAGATGAAAGACCTGCATGTGCCAAAGGAAGTGGCCGATGGTCATGATATAAGCAAGTTTATTAATTATGTGGATGTGAATCTGGATCATCATAAAGATGAATCGGATGGTAATAAAGGTATACCTCAGCTAATTCAGGATATGGAAGACTATTTTGGCGGTAAGTTTCCCAATGAAAAGGATTACCATAAGTCGAATGTCAAGGTTCATCCCATTTTGGTGGTAAGCGATAAGATAGTTTCAATACGAGGCTTTAATCAAATGATGGAAGACAGGATGAATCGTAGGCTGACTAATAGTAAGATATTGAGTGCTCATCGTAAGGAGATAGATCATCTGCTGGTAATAGATATCGACATGCTGATAATGAGTGCAGTGGTGGCTTATCATAATTTTGCATATTTCTCGTATATGCTGAGTAGTTACTTTCATAACGTCCTACAGTCAGGCGATGTGTTCATGCATAATGAATCCTTCCGCAATTACTGGATGAATAGGTGGGATGTTAAGATGAAAACGTGTGACAGGGAACTATTCACTCAGAACTTTAAGAGGGTCATTAAAGAAATTATGCACTAAAATACGTTTATATAATTGGCTTAGCGGAATGAAATGTGCCAGGTGAGAAGCGTGGGTTACACTTCGTCGGGGTTGAAGTTGGCGAAGAAGGTGTTGCGGCCATCTTCAAGGCCTTTCACCTGCTGACACATGAACTTGCAGGAGAAGTCGTAGATGGGTTTTGCGGTGGCGAGATCTTCGGGAACCTCGAAGTTTAGCTGGTCGGCATAGTAATGGATGAGCTTTTCGCCCTTGGAGAAGTCTATCCTGATCGGCCTTGGTAATGCCCTTGCGGGTGCGGAGTTTCTCGCGAATCAGATCAACCAACCGCCTGTCGTCGTCGCTAAGATCGCTTGCACCAGAGATTGTATCGAGATAGGCATTGAGGTCGCTAATGAGTTTCAGCTGACGGGTATCGAGGAACTGGTCGTAGAGCAGACCGCATTTAAGGGAAAAGAAGAACAGGATGCGGCCATTCTCATGTTTCACCAGATAGTAGGCGGTGGTTCCGTCTTCGTCCTCGGAAAAGGCTTCGTTGCGGAGGGTGTCTGCAATACCGTCGTTGCGCCGGTTGAAGAAGTCGTCAACCAGACGGAAGTTATCGGCATTGGAGGAAAGCCGTTCACAGGACAGGAACCGTAGACCGGGCCACACTTCTGAGAAATCCTTCATGATCTGTTATTCCTTTTGAGTCGAGGAAACCTTGGAGCAACTTGAGTTTCATGGTGCGCTCCTTTAACCGCTCTGCGTCTTCGCGAATGTCGTCGAGCTTCATGGGGACATCGGAAGACTCGTATTTGGTGTAACCCTGGCGGGCCCGTTTCCATGAGAGTTCGCCATGTGATACAGATACCAGGGTGAGCGGGTGGCTGGGTGCGTACTCATGGAAGACTTCGTCGAAGACGGACTGATATTGTGCTATTTCTTCGTCGGAAGGGAGGTCTGTGAGTTTGCCGTCCTTATAGAGGTGGCGGATTTGTGGCATGACGGGACCATATTTCCAAGCATGCAGCTGTTCAGGGAACATCGGCTGGCCCGTTTGGACGAGACATTCGCGCTGTGTGAAATAAAGCAATTTGTGGAGCTTCATTTCATCAATCTGCTTTCCGAATTCCTTCTGGTATCGCTGGCAGATGTAGGCTGCTATCTTGGTTACACTCATCATTTCGGTGCAAAGATAGGTGTTTTTCGGTAAAAAAGCAAGTAATTTGCAGATTTTTATGCAAATTGAGTGGGGAATGGGGGAAAATTCGTATATTTGAGCTTGAAACACTAAAAGTTTTAAAGCGGGAAGGTGTTGGTAAAGGCACTAAGTATTATGTGGTGAGCATACCTGAGAATGTTGATTTCTAAATTCCCCATAAATATCTTGATTTTCCCCATAAATTAATTGATGAATTGATGAAGAATCCCGTAAAATAGGGGAAAAGAGAATGAACCCCCTTCCCCTTAATTCCCCGAAAAAGGACCTAAATCTGGTTAAAGTTTAATGACACAGCAGGGACATTTTGTGACATTAGGGAATGCCTTTTGCGTTCTTATACATAGTCGCTATGACGCAGGATGAACGGTGGCAGAAACGATATGAGGAGGTGGTTGGCTTTATTGAGGCCAATCACAGGAATCCGTCGAAGTATGTAACCTGTTCCTTTCTTTGGCACAAAGAAAGAAGCTTTATTCCTTACTTTCTTTGGCGCAAAGAAAGAAGCAAAGAAACATCCACCTATCCTAAATCCTTCCCTATATGGAAGGACTTAACCGAAGAATGGCAGAGACCGCTCATTCTTCGACTGTTTTGGTATCGCGGGACGCGCGATGAGTTATTTATTGGCTGCGCCATGAGAGATGATGCGGGACACGCGATGAGTTTTTAATCGGCTGCGCTGGAGACTTGACTCCTGACTCCTTTACCTCCTTACTCCTTTGTTGTTTGTTAAAATGACTAAATAATGCTATTGGATATGCGTAAATTAGCAAAATTTGATTATTTTTGCAGATGAAATAGCAAAGACATGGAAAAAGTAAGGAGCATAACAGACTGGATTTCATCCAAACCACCACGTGGGAAATATACGTTTTCTCGCGAGGAACTATTGTCTTCATTCCCAGAAATGAGGCCAGAGGTCGTTTCAAATACTCTTTCTCGTGAAGTGAAAAAGGGTAGAATCATGATTCCTATACAGGGCTTTTATGTTATTATCCCTGATGAATACGCTTTAAGGGGATTCGCTCCGCAATCATTCTATCTTGATGATATGATGACGCACATGGGACGAAAATACTATGTCGCCCTGATGAGTGCAGGAAGCTACTACGGGGCTAGCCATCAGGCGCCCATGACGTTCTCTGTAATGTTGGAACATCCAACAATTCGCGATAAAAAGACCAATAAATATTCTACACGCTTTTTCTATCGGACAAGTATACCGATGGAATTTGTGGAGCGTCGACAAACGAGAACAGGGTATATCAACGTCTCGTGTCCGGAACTGACAGCTATCGACTTGGTGACATATCAGGCGCGATCGGGAAGTGTGACCAGAGCTGCCACAGTGCTTGCGGAGCTCGTAGAGAAGACTGATTTCCGAAAGTATGGTACGACCTTTCTTAAGGTGGCACCAACAGCATGTTTCCAGCGATTGGGCTACATCTTGGATGTGATATTGGAGGATAGCGAAGCTGCGGATGCAGTATATGGCTTACTGAAAGAGGCTTCAGTAAGGTTGCAGCCTGCTGCACTGAAACCGGGAAAGGCAACTGATGGTTGTGAATTGGATCCGCGATGGAAAATCTTCGTTAATGAATCAATTGAAATAGACGAGTTATGATACCTCAATCATATATTACAGAGTGGAGCGAGAAGGCTCCATGGGGATTGAACCAGCAAGTGGAACAAGACTTGATTATCTGTCGTGCGCTGGTAGCAATATATAGCGATGACTTCTTGGCCGAGCATCTGGCATTCAGGGGAGGAACGGCTTTGGGCAAACTGTATCTACAACCACAGCCTAGGTATTCAGAGGATATAGATCTTGTTCAAGTCTCTGCGGAGCCTATCAAGGAAACCATCGATCACCTGAGAGATGTATTAGCCTTTCTTGGTAATCCTGTGGTGAAACAAAAGAAACATAATAATACTTTGCTTTTCAAGGTTCAGCCGACTGATCCTGATGCAGATGAGATTCATCTGAAAATAGAGATTAACTGTAAGGAGCATTTCTCTGTGTTCCCGATGGTACGGCTGCCATTTAGTGTGAAAAACTCATGGTTTAGCGGTAGTTGTGAAGTGTTGACGTATGAGTTGGAAGAACTGACGGGCACTAAACTTCGCGCTTTGTATCAGCGAAGAAAGGGTAGGGACTTGTTCGACTTGTCGAATATTCTTAGTTCAGTAGCCGCTCTCGATAAAGACAAGGTGATGAAGAGTTATGAGCGGTATTTAGGCTTCACGGCTTCACATCTGCCTACATACAAGGAATTCGTATTGAATATGGTGGAGAAGTTGCAGGATGAGGAGTTCCTGTCGGACACAGACATCATCCTCGGCCCAGATGTGGATTATGATCCACAGGCTGCATATCAAATAGTGCATGACCAATTGATCGTCAGGTTGATGAAAGCAGATGAGTAAGCGTGTTTGATGTGAATGACTTGTTCAATAATGCCCTTGGCGCTCTGATCGGAGGGGTAATCGCGTGGATAGTCATGTCCTTTTATAAAGGATGGAAATATGTGTTAACCACGTAAGCATCCTTCGTAAGGAGGAGCAGATTCCAAAGGATGTGCTTTATGACTTTTTTCGAAATCCTCCGTCCCCTTTGCCTAAAGGGGCTCCACCTCTCCCTGCATTCCCTCCCCTCAGGGAAGGGAGAAACTGAAAATCGCAGGAACCGACGATTTACAGAATTCTTGTATCGCTCGCAAAGCCTGTGCCCTAAAGGGCGAGCGATGAGTTCTTATCGGCCTTTTGATCGTAAAAAAAATGGCATAAAGTTTGTTGTTTATTAGAAAAATGATTATTTTTGCAGCGGAAATTATAAGTTATTTGGAAAATATGGAACCGAAGATTGGAGATAGAATGAAGGCAAGTCCTCAACTTACTGCTCAGCCAGACTGGGTTGAAGGTGAGGTAATTGATGTTGAGCATAACCCATTTCTTGGCGTGGTTATTTCCATTAAGGACAAGTTGGGAAGAATTTTCTTTGGCCAAAGTCGATTCTTTTTGGCGTTGTGATCTATGTTTGCTATTGCTTTCGATATGGACATTAAGGAACTTCGTAGCATCTACGGAGAACCTTATAATAATGCTTATTATGAGATAAAGATCATCCTGCGTAAGTATAACTTCTTCAATACGCAGGGTAGCGTTTATCTAACAGAGAATGATGACATGGCAAATCTTTTCTCTGCTATTTATGCCTTGAAAAATACGTCTTGGTTTAAGGCTTCTGTTCGTGATATTCGGGCGTTCAAGGTTGAGAACTGGTCTGATTTTACGAATATCGTGAAAGAATAATGTAACTGTTCGGTGAACCCCGAGTATGCATCCAACCTCTTTTTAGAAGTTGTCGAAAATAGTCAATACCTTTCTTTTAGTCACTTCGCTTAGTAAAAGCGGCAAAGCCGAGCTGTGCCATTAATTCTTAAAACAGAAGGTATGGCAATAAACAGTAAAGACATTGAGGCACATCGTCCCTTTTAGGCGTCGGAGAAGGTTTTGCCGTCGGGGAGGGTGATGTGAAGCTTGGTGTACTCGCTGTGGAAGGCGTGCTGCAGGCGATCGAGATAGCGGGCACTTTCCCACTTGCACATGGGGAGGTCGTGGAGGAGGTAGTTGCCGCAGGCCTCGGGACGTGTGGCGGGAACTTCCGTCTGGGTGAGGATCCACTGGAGACAGGCGATGGTCAGCTGACGCATGTCCTCTACGGTGTAGGTGCCGGTCATGATGATGTACATGCCGGTGAGACAGCCCATGGGACCTACGTACACCACATCGTCTTTCACTTGGCTGTTGCGGAACCATGTGGCCATGAGGTGCTCCAGACTGTGCATGGCGGCGGGAGCAACGGCGGGCTCTTTGTTGGGTTCGGTGATGCGGAGGTCGTAGGTGGTGAAGCCTTTGTCCTCGCGGGAGACATAGATGCCGGGCTTCAACTGCGTATGATCAATCGTAAAACTTTGTATGACTTCCATTGGTTGGAAAATTGAAAATTGAAAATTGAAAATTCTTTTAGTCGGCTGACGCCTTTGTAAAAGCGGCAAAGCCGAGCGGAAAATTAAAGGCTTTCGATGAAGGTGCGGGTGACTTGGAAGGAGTGCTGGGCGATGGTGTCCCAGAAGTTGTGGTACTGGGAGGCGTCGGTGTCGCGCAGGGGGATGTCACTGATGACACGGAAGGAGATGAATGGCACCTTGTACAGATAACAGGTGTGGGCGATGGCGGCACTCTCCATATCGACGGCCTTGGCCTCGGGGAAGTGGCTGATGATCTGGCGCATCTTCTCTTTCGTGTCCACGAACCAGTCGCCGGTGACAATGAGGCCGGGTTTGGCTCCTGTCAGAAGGGCTTTCTCCAGCAGGTACGGGTCGACACCAAAGCGGGGGGGGAGGCCCTGCACCTGTCCGTAGATGGTGGTGTCGTCGATGGCCCTGCCACAATACACGTCGTGGTAGGCCAGTTCGGAACTCACCACCACGTCCTGCAGGTTGATGTCGTCACCATTACCACCGGCACAACCGGAGGAGATGATGACATCGGGTTTGTACTGGCGGATCATCTCCACTGTCTGGATGGCAGCATTCACGGTGGCGATGCCGCTCTTCTGGAGGATCACCTTGTCTTCGGGGAATAATGGACGGAGCTGCTCCAGCTCCTTGTCCATCGCTACAATTATACCTATTTTCATTGTTTAGAGTTTATTGTTTAGAGTTTATTGTTCATAGTTTATAGTTTATAGTTTAGAGTTTAGAGTTTTCCTTTGTCGGACTGCCTCGTACATCAGGATGGCGGCGGAGACGCTGACGTTCAGGGAGTCGAGACGTCCGAGCATGGGGATACGGATGTGTACGTCGGCAGCATCGCGCCACTGTTGGGAGAGACCGGTAGATTCGGTGCCCATGACAATGGCTGTGGCCTGACGCATGTCGTAGTCGTAATAGTCGTAGGCGTCCTGCAACTGAGCCGTGAGGATGCGTACCTTGTGCTCCTTGAGGAAGGCGATGCACTCTTTCGATGTGCAGACGGCCACGGGTACGCTGAACACCCCTCCGATGCTGGCACGGATGAGGTTGGGGTTATAGAGGTCTGTCAGCGGGTCGCACACGATGACGGCATCCACGTTGGCAGCCTCTGCCGTGCGCAGGATAGCACCGAGGTTGCCGGGCTTCTCCACACTCTCGAGGACGACGATCAGCGGATTCTTATGCATTGACAATTGGGTGCTGACGGCGGAGAGAGCGTGGTTCTTGCACTTGACCACAGCGATCATGCCTTCAGTACTGCCACGATAGGCCATCTTCTCGTAGACTTGGGGTGAAACGTTATAGTTTATAGTTGATAGTTTATTGTTTATAGTTGATTTGCTGGCAAGCCCATTAAAACCGTCAGTGTAATCAACTGTAAACAATTCCACCACCTCGTACCCACAGGCGATGCAGTGCCCGATCTCACGCTGCCCTTCCACCACGAAGAGTCCCTCTTCACGGCGTAGCGAGGACTTCTGTTGCAGGGCTGTGACGTGCTTCACTCGGGCGTTCTGAACGCTTGTAATGACATTTTCTTCCATAATTCGGATGCAAAGATACTGTTTTTTCTGAGACAAAAGAACAAAAGGAACAAAAATAATATGTTCTTATGTTCTTATGTCTAAAAAATTTCGTAATTTTGCACGCAGAATCAAAATAATAATGTTCAATGTTGAATCTTCAATCAACCATCAAGCGATGTTTGCCTGATATCCTGGCAGTGCTGTTGTTTGCCGTTCTGGCGTTTGCTTATTTCTTCCCGGCCGACCTGGAGGGGAGGATCCTGTTCCGTCACGATGCCTCTGCAGGCCGTGGTGCCGGACAGGAGGGTATGGCGTATCTGGAGAAGACGGGTGAGCGTACGCGTTGGACAAATGCCCTGTTCTGTGGCATGCCGACGTACCAGATGGCACCGTCGTACGGATCGACCAACCTGTTGATGAAGGTGACTGACGCCTATCATCTCTGGCTGCCGGAGAACGTGTGGTACGTGTTCGCCTATCTGCTGGGGTTCTATATCCTGCTGAGGGCCTTCGACTTCCGTCAGCATCTGGCAGCACTGGGAAGTGTCCTCTGGGCCTTCTCCACCTATTTCTTGATCATCATTGCCGCCGGACACATCTGGAAGGTGTGGGCATTGGCCTACCTGCCGCCGATGATAGCGGGTATGGTGCTTGCCTATCGGGGGAAATATCTGTGGGGATTCTTGTTGATGGCGATATTCACGGCGTTTGAGATCAATGCCAACCATGTGCAGATGACCTATTACTATCTGTTCGTCATCCTGTTCATCGCCCTGGCCTGGCTGGTGGAATCCATCCGAAAGCATCAGATGGCGCACTTCCTGAAGGCGATGGCTGTCTGTATCGCAGGAGCGGCTATCGGCGTGTGCATCAATCTCTCGAACCTCTACCATACCTGGCAGTACAGCAAGGAGTCGATGCGTGGGAAGAGTGAGCTGGTGAAGGAGAACACGGCGAACCAGACGAACAGTGGTCTGGAGCGCGACTATATCACACAGTGGAGCTATGGCATCGGGGAGACGTGGACGCTGCTCATCCCGAATACGAAGGGTGGGGCCTCGGTGCCGCTGACCCTGAATGAAACGGCCATGGCCCATGCTGACACCAATTATCAGTATATCTATCAGCAGCTGCCGCAGTACTGGGGGGAACAGCCCGGTACCAGTGGACCGGTCTATGTGGGGGCCTTCGTGGTGTTCCTCTTCGTCCTCGGACTGTTTATCGTGAAAGGTCCGTTGAAGTGGGCCCTGCTGGCTGCGACCGTCTTGTCGATACTGCTGTCGTGGGGAAAGAACTTCATGGGCCTGACGGACTTCTTCATCGACTATGTGCCGATGTATGCGAAGTTCCGGACGGTGGCGTCGATCCTCGTGATAGCGGAGTTCACCATCCCGCTGCTCGCCATGCTGGCACTGAAGAAACTCCTGGAGGAGCCTGAGCAGATGAAGCCGAGGATGAAATATGTGGGCATCTCGTTCCTGTTGACGGGTGGTATCGCCATGTTGTTCTCGCTGATGCCTTCTACGTTCTTCAGCAGTTTCATCTCGACGAGTGAGATGCAGGCGTTGAAGAGTCTTCCCGCAGAACACATACAGCCCATCATGGCCAATCTTACGGAGATGCGTCAGGCGATGTTCACCAGTGACTGTCTGCGCTCGTTCTATATCATTCTGGCAGGTACGGGTATCCTGTTGGCTGTGGCCTTCGGTAAGTTGAAGAAGGCGTATGCCGTGGGCATCATCCTGGTGCTCTGTCTGGTTGATTTGTGGACGGTAAACAAACGTTACCTGAACGACGAGATGTTTGTGCCGGCGTCGGAACGGGAGGCACCGCAGCAGAAGACACAGACCGACGAGCTGATCCTGCGTGACCAGAGTCTGGACTATCGGGTGCTGAACCTGGCCTCGAATACCTTCAACGAGAACGAGACCAGTTTCTATCATAAGAGTATCGGCGGCTATCATGCTGCGAAACTGAGACGTTATCAGGAGGTGGTGGAACGCTACATCAATCCGGAGATGCAAAAGCTGTTCGTGTCGGTGTCACAGGCAGCAGGGGACATGACACAGGTGAATGGTGACAGCATCTTCCCCGTGCTCAATATGTTGAACGCCAAGTACTTCATCTTCCCGCTGGAGGGTGGACAGACCGTACCCATACAGAATCCCTATGTCTATGGCAATGCCTGGTTCGTGGATGAGCTCCGATATGTGGATGATGCCAATCAGGAGATGGAGGCCCTGGGACAACTCGACCTGCGCCATCAGGCTGTGGCCGACGCGAAGTTCAAGGAACAGCTGGGAGAGGCTGTCGTGCAGGATACGGCCAGCGTGGTGAGCATCACGGCCTATGAGCCTAACCGTCTGACTTATGACGTGAATACGGGTAAGGGCGGTGTGCTGGTGTTCTCTGAGATCTACTATCCCGGATGGACGGCTACCGTAGACGGTCAGCCTGTGGAACTGGGACGTGTGGACTATCTCCTGCGGGCCATGCAGATCGCTCCGGGACGACATCAGGTGGAACTGTCGTTCTTCCCGAAGTCGGTGAATACCACGGAGACCTTTGCCTATGCGGCCTATGGGGTCCTGATCCTGGTGCTGTTGGGTGCCGGGTTCATGGAATACCGTCGGCGACAAAAGAAATCATCCGTTTCAGCGTGAAGAAACTGTTGTCGCTGCCACCGAATCTCGTCGGCTGTTTCCATGAGGTGACGGGACTGAGTACAGAGGATTATTTCTGTACCTGTGATCCCATCGGGCAACGTCTCGGCAGTGGGGGAGGAACCGTCTGGCTTCTGGAAGAGGCCTGGAGGCAGGAGGGAAGGAGTAAGGAGAGAAGGAGTCAGGAGTTTGGGGCGTGGCTCGCGAAGGAAAAGAGGATTTTGATCCATGCCGGTGGACAGAGTAAGCGTCTGCCGGGATATGCGGTGTCAGGGAAGGTGCTGATACCATTGCCCGTGTTCCCCTGGGAACGGGGTCAGCGACGCTCGCAGGATCTGTTGGGGGTGCAGCTGCCGCTCTATGAGCAGATGATGGCAGCAGCGCCTGAGGGTATCCATACGATGGTGGTCAGCGGCGATGTGCTCATCCGGGCCACACAGCCGTTGCAGCCTGTTCCTGAGGCGGATGTCGTGTGTTACGGCCTCTGGCTCGATGCTTCGGTGGCGAAGAATCATGGTGTCTTTGTCAGCAGCCGGCGTACGCCCTCTGAGCTGAAGCAGATGCTTCAGAAGCCATCGGTCGAGACGCTCACGGAACTGGAGCGCGATCATCTCTGTCTGACGGATATCGGGGTGTGGATGCTCTCGGATCGGGCTGTGGCGCTGCTCGCGCAGCGCGCTAGGGGGACTAGTCAAACTAGTCGAACTAGTCATACTAGTTATCCTAGTCAAACTAGTCTTAGGGAATATGATCTTTATGGCGAATTTGGCTGTGCCCTCGGGACAGAGCCGACGAAGCCTGATGACGAGATCTCTAGCCTGAAGGTCGCTATTGTGCCTTTGGCGGGCGGGGAGTTCTATCATTTCGGTACTTCGCGGGAGATCATCTCTTCGACGGTGAAACTTCAGAACCCCGTCAACGACGAGTGCGAGAGCAGGCCTCCCGACGGTCAACCTCATCCGAGCATCATCGTGCAGAATGCCGTGGTGGAGATCCCGTTCACGGAGGAGAATAATCATATATGGATCGAGAACAGTCATATCGGTAGTCGGTGGCATCTGACCCATGACCATATCATTACGGGGGTGCCGGAGAACGACTGGGAGATCAGTCTGGAGCCTGGGGAGTGTATCGATGTCACACCGGTAGGCGAGCATGACTATGAGGTGCGCCGCTATCGGATCGATGAGCCTCAGAACAGCAATGAACTGGCGGAGCGTGCCAACCTGCGCCGACTCTTTGACCAGCGTCGTGGGTTCCGTCAACAGTGTGCGATGGACCGCATCCACGATGCCATGTTCCGTGGGGACAGTGACAGGGCGTTCGCCCTGCTCCGGGAGGGGTTGTTACAGAGGGACGGTTCTTTTGTTACATCGCGCGATGTAACAAAAGAACCGTCCCTCTGTGTCTGTCACGACCAGATGGTGTGTGGACGCAGTCCTGTGAGAATCGATATCGCCGGTGGATGGACAGATACGCCGCCCTACTGTCTGATGGAGGGTGGCTGTGTCATCAACTTCGCCATCGAACTGAATGGTCAGCCGCCGTTGCAGGTGTATGTCAAGCCGTCAAAGGCGTATCGTATTGTGCTCCGTAGTATCGATCTCGGGGCGATGGAGGTGGTTGAGACCTCGGCGCAGCTGATGGACTTTATGCACGTCGGCTCGCCCTTCTCCATCCCCAAGGCTGCCCTCGTGCTTGCCGGCTTCGGTTCATCCGCCGATGATGGTTCCTTGTCACTGAAATCCCAGCTTGAGGCCTTCGGTTCAGGCATAGAACTGACGTTGCTCTCGGCCGTTCCTGCAGGCAGTGGCCTTGGCACCAGCAGCATCCTCGCTGCCACGGTCTTAGGGGCACTGAATGATTTCTGTGGCTTGGGCTGGGACAAGAACGAGATCGGCCATCGTACGCTAATGCTTGAACAGATGTTGACTACTGGCGGTGGCTGGCAGGATCAGTTCGGTGGTGTGCTGGCTGGCGTGAAGTTGTTGCAGACGGGTAGGGGATTCGAACAGAACCCGTCGGTGAGATGGCTGCCAGACGATTTATGGACGCTGCCCGAGTATCAGGCTTGTCACCTATTATATTATACGGGCATCACGCGTACGGCCAAGCAGATCTTGGCGGAGATCGTACGGCGGATGTTCCTGAAGGATGATGCCGAGCTGCGTCTGCTCCGGGAGATGAAGGCGCACACGATGGAGATGTGCGAGGCGATTCAATGTAACGATTTCAGTAGGATGGGACTGCTGATGCGTAGGACGTGGCAGCAGAACCAGGCGCTCGACAGGGGGACGAATCCTGCAGCCATCGCTGCCCTGACGGCTCTCATCGATGATCTCTGCCTTGGCTATAAGCTTCCCGGAGCCGGTGGTGGCGGTTATCTCTATATGGTGGCGAAAGATCCTGAGGCGGCGGGCCGTATCAGACAGATCCTCACGGAGCACCGTCAAAACGCTAATGCCCGGTTTGTGGAGATGGCCATCTCTACAACCGGCCTCCAGATCAGCAGGAGCTAGACTAGTAAGGCTAGTCAAACTAGTGGGACTAGTCGGACTAGTTTAACTAGTCTTACTAGCGTTTCTAGCTCTGTAGTTTGCCTTTGATGAGCTCTCTTAGATACTCGATCTCGGTTTGAAGGCGGGCGTTTTCTGATTTGAGTTGAGCTATCTCGCGATCCTTGGCATCTATTGTGGCCTTCTGAATATTGCGATAGCCAAGTCGGGCTGCCGTCATACGTTCCCGGATACCGCCGTTCTCAATAAAGTCCTGTTCCAGCCAAGACTCATAACTCTTCATCATCTTGTCGACATAGTGACAAAGTGACAGGGCTGTGTTAGCCATTTCCTCATCATCCCATCGGTTGAAGAAGGGCTGGTATTCTTCCAATTTGTTATGCCGCTGGCAGAATCTTAGCAGATTGTCGTAGCGGTCGTGTCCTTTTTGCCAGCGGGCTAATCTGTGCGATAGCAAATAGTCCTCATAGTCTTCCCGGAGTTCTTTTAAAGAGGCACGTGCGACATTGATGAGCTTCAGTTCTAGCTCCATCGATGTGACACCATCAGCCATCCCTTCTACGATGTTCTGCTTGCCAGAGCGTGCTGCCTGTACCATCTGGTCTACGGTGCGATCTCCGTATTTGGCCAAAAAACGGGAGGTAAATACATAGGTCATCTGGTAGAGGACAACGGTTTTCTGGTAAAACCATAGCTCTTCCCAGTTTTTCTCCTTGCGGAGTACAACATCAATCATTGCTGCTGCCTCCGTCGGGTTCTTTTGTTCATTTTGGTGTGTCATAATAATAGTATTTAAAGTTGAATGTCTTTTATTTAAAGATGAATGTCTTTCAGCTTGGGGTATTTGTCTTGCAGGGCCTTCAGACGGATTTGGGTCTGGGCCATGAAGTGACGGTATTCTTCTGACTCGGGATGGAAGGGACGATGTGACAAGGCCTGTCTGACGGGACGCCACTCTTCCATAAATGATTTGGCCTCGGGGCTGAAGCACCAGGCCGTCAGACGCTCCCAGATGTAATCGACAGCCTGTTCTGAGGGATGCAGCATGTCGGCGGCATAGAAACGGTAATCGCGAAGCTCATCCAGCAGAAGCTCGTAGGCGGGGAAATAGATAGAGGGGCTAGTAAGACTAGTTGGACTAGTGAGACTAGTTTGACTAGTCGGACTAGTGAGACTAGTTTGACTAGTGGGACTAGTTTTGCTAGTTTGGCTAGCTGCGAGGAGGAGGGTGGCTTTGGAGAGCTGGCTCTCGTGATAGCCGTATTTGCGGTAGCGGATGGGACTGATGGTCAGAATCACCTGCACCTCGGGATTGTGGGCTTTCAGCAGTTCGATCGTTTTCCTCAGATAGTCGCTACATTGGCTGACTGTTAACACCTCTTCCTGGAATAGTGAGGCAGGACGTTTCTCGCAGTTGTCGACAATCTCGCCTGTATCCTTCAGACGATAGATATGGTTCGTTCCCAACGTCAGGAACACGATGCGCGGAATGGCAGGGGACGTCTCATCAGAAGCCCCGGATGACAGCAGGCGCTCAATGGTGTGCAGGATACTGGCAGGGTTGTACATCGTGCCGTAGGGATTCGAGATGACGGGAAAGCCGTTCTCCTTGAATTTCCGTCCTATCCCGTCGGCGAAGCACGAGCCAACCAACAGTATCTCCTCACAGGGCCTGATCTCAAAGGCGGCATGAGGTATATCGACAATCGTTCTGAACTCCATAATACCAAAATCTACTGCAAAGATAGTGTAAAAAAGGATAAATACAAAGAAAAAAGATAAATATGTGTCCCAATTCAGTCTTTTTTGCTACCTTTGCACTATAAAAAACAGTAAGAATGAATTACACGATTGAGAAGATCACCACGCTTATTGGCGCCAGACGCATCGGTACTGCTGATGCGCAGATAGGCTGGCTCCTGACAGACAGCCGTTCATTGTGTTTCCCGGAGGAGACCTTGTTTTTCGCTTTGTCGTCGGCACGTAACGATGGCCACAAATATATCACGGACCTCTACCGTCGTGGTGTGAGGAACTTCGTGGTTGAGGCCAAGGGTGTACAGGAATATGTCGCTGGCGGGATGGGGACGATGCCCGATGCGAACTTCCTCGTTGTGCCCCACACGCTGGCAGCCCTGCAGCGACTGGCTGAGCGACACCGGGACGAGTTCAATATCCCCATCGTCGGTATCACCGGCTCCAATGGTAAGACGATGGTCAAGGAATGGCTATACCAGCTGCTCCTGCCCTCACAGAAGATTGTACGCTCTCCCCGCAGTTATAACTCCCAGATCGGTGTGCCCCTTTCCGTGTGGCTGCTCAACGAGCAGACAGAGGTGGGTATCTTCGAGGCAGGTATCAGTCAGCCGGGTGAGATGTTTGCCTTGCGTGACATCATCCAGCCTACCATCGGCGTACTGACCAGTCTTGGAGCGGCCCATCAGGAGAACTTCCGTTCGATGGAGGAGAAATGCATGGAGAAACTGGAACTGATGCATGACACACAGGCGATGGTCTATTGTTCCGACAATGATATCGTGAGCCGTTGCATCCGTCGTATGTCGTATCAGGGCGAGAAAATCTCCTGGTCCAGGTGTGATGAGAAGGCGGCGATGTTTGTGAAGGAGGTGAAGGAGGGGAAGCGTGATGAGAATGTGACGCTGATCTGTTACATCTTCAAAGGTGAGGAGAACACATTCCGTATTCCCTTTATCGATGAGGCCAGTATTGAGAATGCCATTACCTGTGCGGCCGTCGCCCTGTGTCTTGGTCTGACGCCGGCACAGTTGCACGAACGTATGCCGAAGCTGGAGCCGGTAGCGATGCGTCTGGAGGTGAAGGAAGGTCAGCGCGGCTGCACGCTCATCAATGACTCATATAATTCAGACATCAACTCATTGGCCATCGCCCTTGATTTCATGAACCGCCGTCCCGATCACCAAGGACGTCGCACCCTTATTCTCAGCGATATTTATGAGAGTGGCATTCCCGCCTCACAACTCTACTCCGAAGTGTCGGCCTTGGCCTCCAGCCGAGGAGTGGAAAAATTTATCGGCATCGGTCCTGAGATCTCCGCACAAGCCGACAAGATCACCATTACCGACAAGCAATTTTTCCCTGACACGACATCATTTATCGCCAGCGATGCCATGAAGACCATCCACGATGAGGTCATCTTGCTGAAAGGAGCCCGCAAGTTCAACTTCGACCAGCTCACCGATCAGTTGGTGATGCAAGTCCATGAGACCATTCTCGAAGTGAATCTGAACGCCGTTGTATCCAATTTGAATTACTTCCGTTCATATCTGAAGCCCAGCACAAAAATCGTGTGTATGATCAAAGCCGATGCTTACGGAGCTGGTGCCGTGGAGATCGCCAAGACCCTGCAAGACCACCATGTGGACTATCTGGCCGTGGCAGTAGCCGATGAAGGAGTCACCTTACGCAAAAACGGCATCACCAGCAACATCATGGTGATGAATCCAGAGATGTCTTCTTTCAAGACCATTTTTGACCATGAGCTAGAACCCGAGGTATACAGTTTCCGGCTTCTTGACGCCATCATTTCCGAAGCCCGTAAGGAAGGCATCACCGATTACCCCATTCACATCAAATTAGACACCGGCATGCACCGTTTGGGCTTTGCCCCCGGCGACATCAGTGAGTTGATACGTCGTCTGAAGCGTCAGAATGCCGTATTGCCACGTTCGGTTTTCTCTCATTTTGTCGGTTCCGACAGTGATGATTTTGATCATTTCTCCACCCTGCAATACCAACGGTTCATAGAAGCCAGCACGGCCTTGCAAGCCGCCTTCCCCCACAAGATACTCCGTCACATCAACAACAGCGCAGGCATTGAGCATTTCCCAGAGCGTCAGCTCGACATGTGCCGTCTGGGTCTTGGTCTGTATGGCATTGACAGTCGTGACGGACGTGTGATCCACAACGTGAGCACGCTGAAGACCACCATCTTGCAGTTGCGCCATGTGCCCAAGGAAGACACAGTGGGTTACAGCCGCAAAGGCATACTGACCCGTGACAGTGTGATCGCCGCCATCCCCATCGGTTATGCCGACGGTCTGAACCGCGGTTTGGGCAGAGGTCGCTGCTACTGTCTGGTCAATGGAAAGAAAGCCCCCTATGTGGGCAACATCTGTATGGATGTGGCCATGATCGACGTGACTGATATTCCCTGCGTTGAG
>JAEEGK010006259.1_pt1 | contig 28686 bp, 27 predicted proteins | sample 8958771 | NCBI WGS metagenome assembly JAEEGK01 (sample SAMN16246547, study PRJNA631951) | gut metagenome | biome: gut microbiome; feature: rumen; material: SC-attached | host: Bos | place: Iran: Karaj | collected 2018-10 | reverse complement strand
TAGTCGCTCTGACCTGGAGGACACTCATCGAGCGCCATCATGATGTCTGCACCAATCACACGCTCCGTATCCATCACATTTTCAGGGGTGAAGAAATGCTTAGAGCCATCAATATGACTACGAAACTCGCATCCTTCTTCTTTCAATTTGCGGATACCCGTCAACGAGAAGACCTGGAAACCACCTGAATCTGTCAGGATAGGACGGTCCCATGTGTTGAACTTATGCAATCCGCCAGCCTTGCGCAGAATGTCCAGTCCTGGACGCAGATACAAGTGATAAGTGTTGCCCAGAATAATCTGGGCTTTTACCTGCTCACGCAATTCAGAGAAGTGAACACCTTTCACGCTTCCTACTGTTCCTACGGGCATGAAGATAGGAGTCTTAATCTGCCCGTGGTCTGTGGTAATCAAACCAGTACGTGCGTCAGATGCGTTGTCTGTATGTTGTACTTCGAACTTCATTTATTTCTCGCCTTTCTTCTCGTCTTTCTCCTCAGGAATCTCGAAATTCAGCGGATGTTCCACAATCTCGTCAGTCAGTGCAAATTTCCAAACGTCCTGCACGTTCTCAACATAATGAAACTTAACACCTTTCAGATACATCTCTGGAATCTCGTTGATGTCCTTCTCGTTCTCCTGACACATCACGATGTCTGTAATGCCAGCACGTTTAGCAGCTAGAATTTTCTCCTTGATGCCACCTACAGGCAACACTTTTCCACGCAGGGTAATCTCACCTGTCATTGCTGTGTTCTTGCGAACCTTGCGCTGGGTCAGGGCTGAGGCAATAGAGGTGGCTATCGTGATACCTGCTGAGGGTCCATCTTTTGGTGTAGCTCCCTCTGGTACGTGGATGTGGATGTTCCAATTGTCAAAGATGCGATAGTCGATGCCCAGTGTGTCTACATGTGCTTTCACATATTCCAGTGCAATCACTGCCGACTCCTTCATTACATCGCCCAGATTACCTGTCAGCGTGAGTTTGGCACCCTTTCCTTTCGATAGTGAAGTCTCGATGAACAGAATCTCACCACCAACACTTGTCCAAGCCAAACCAGTGACTACGCCTGCATAAGCATTACCCTGATAGATGTCACGATAGAAAGGTGGCTTGCCCAGCAAGTCCTCAATCTCCGTGGGGGTAATCTTCTCGAAGGGCAGTTCGCCACTTTCCGCTTTCTTGTACGCCATCTTACGCAGTGCCTTGTTGATCTGCTTCTCCAGCTGACGTACACCACTTTCACGTGTATATTGCTCGATAATCTTGTCAATAGCAGCCTTGTTGAATGTCAGTTTCTTGTCGTTCAGACCTGTATTCTCCTTTTCCTTAGGAATAAGGTGGCGCTTGGCAATCTCGAATTTCTCTTCTGTGATGTATCCGCTGACCTCGATAATCTCCATACGATCCAAAAGAGGACGAGGGATGGTGCCAAGATTGTTGGCAGTAGCGATGAACATCACCTTTGACAAGTCGTAGTCCACGTCCAGATAGTTGTCGTGGAAAGCGCCGTTCTGTTCTGGGTCCAAGACCTCGAGCAGGGCTGAGGCTGGGTCGCCATTATGCGTATTCTGCGTCACCTTGTCTATCTCGTCCAAAATGAAGACGGGATTGCTTGAGCCTGCCTTCTGAATGTTCTTGATGATACGTCCAGGCATCGCTCCGATGTAGGTGCGACGATGACCGCGAATCTCAGCCTCGTCGTGCAGACCACCTAACGATACGCGTACATATTTACGTTTAAGGGCATCTGCAATCGACTTACCCAATGAAGTTTTACCTACACCTGGAGGGCCATAGAGGCAGAGAATGGGCGACTTCAGATCACCACGAAGCGACAAAACGGCAATGTATTCCAAAATGCGCTCCTTCACTTTCTCCATACCATAGTGGTCACGATCCAGAATCTTCTGCGCACGCTTCAGGTCCAAATCGTCCTCCGTATATTCTCCCCAAGGCAGACTGACAAGTGTCTGCAAATAGTTCAGTAACACGTTGAAATCAGGCGAGTTAGGATTCAGCTGATCCAACTTCTCAGCCTCCTTATAGAAGAATTTTCCAATCTCCTCAGGCCATTTCTTGGTCTTTGCTTTCTCCAGCAGTTCCTTCTTCTCAGGCGTACTCTCGTTACCCATCTCAGCCTGCAGGTTCTTAATCTGCTGTTGCAAGAAGTAGTTACGCTGTTGTTCGTCAATATCGTCGCGCGTCTTGTTGCGGATATCCAACTTCAGCGTTTGCAGGTTAATCTCACGATTCACAATACGCATCGCGTTGAACAAACGCTCCTTGATGGAATCGAGCGTTAGCAGGGCAATCTTCTCCTTCACAGAGAAGGGGAGGTTAGAGCAAATGAAGTTCAGTGCCATCAAATTGTTGCTGACATTCTTAATGGCAAAGGCTGCCTCCTCAGGAATGTCATCGCTCATCTTGATATACTCAGATGTCTGACTGCGCAGGTCTTCCATGCCCGTCTGGAACTCCATGTCGCGTTTGCCTGGCTCCTCCTCAGGGGCAGGGGCTACATGACCAATCAGGTAGGGCTTGTATTTCTGAATCTCCATCAATCGCAGGCGACCTAAGCCCTGAATAATGGCTGTGATGTTACCATTTGGCAAGGTCAGCATCTTCAATACTTTGGCATAAACGCCCATATCGTAGAGGTCTGCTCTGATAGGCTGTTCTACCTCTGGGTCGCGCTGAGCTACTACGCCAATCAGAACGCTACCCTTCTCAGCCTTGCGAATCAGTGCCATGCTAGACTCGCGACCTATTAAAATAGGTGATACTACACCAGGAAACAATACCAAATTACGAACTGCCAGAATAGGCAGCGTGTCAGGCATTTCCATTCTCGTTAGGTCGCTGTAATCGCCCTCTACATCGGCAATCATCTGGAACGACCTATTCTTATTATCCATATACATCGTTATTTTCTCTTCCATAATTGAGGTGCAAAGGTACAAAAATATTTTGGAATAACGCTTATCTAATAAGATATTTTAATATCTTCCATGTGTTCTTTCCTTTTTCTGACCTTGTGCAGAGCGTGTCCTTTTAGGATAGAAAAAGGATGGATTATTTGTCAGTATCTTATTTTTTCGTTACTTTTGCAGATGGAAATCTAATGAACAATAGGGATAAGGTGTATGTTTAAGTTCAAGCATTTTTTAGTAAGACAGGATTTGTGCGCCATGAAGGTGGGTACGGATGGCGTGTTGCTGGGAGCATGGGCAAATGGTGGTGACTGCATTCTGGATGTGGGCACAGGAACGGGACTGATTGCCCTCATGATGGCTCAGCGTTATCCTAATGCACAGATAACGGCTATCGACATTGACGAAGGTGCCACAAGGCAAGCCCTGCAGAATGTGGAGAATGCTGGTTGCCAACATCGGATAAAGGTGTTGCAAGAGAAAGTGCAGGCCCACGAAGGACTGTATGATGCTATTGTGAGTAACCCACCTTTTTTTATAGATTCATTAGGCGCTCCTGATGCTCAGCGCAATATGGCTCGACATGCGGACACATTGCCTTATGCTGAATTGATGCAGTCTGCTTGGCGACTTTTGAAAGACGATGGGGAACTGAGCGTGGTGGTGCCTTTCGATTATCGTCAGCGTATGGAGGACGAGGCTACGTTTGTGGGATTCTTTCCAAGTCGCGTGTGCGCCATAAAAACGGTGGAGAGAAAGCCTGTCCGTCGTTTCTTGTTGTCATTCAGAAAACACCCCTGTGAGCGAGTGCTTGAAACAATGACAATGGGTGACGATTACTATCAGCAATTGACTAAAGATTTCTATTTGTAAAATCCAGTTTGTATAAACTCGTCAAATTGTGCTTGGTAGCCATTGAACACATTGATGTCAACGGCACCAGTGATTCCATCAACCTTTCCATCTGGACATAGTTGCCAGTAAACCAGTTTTACATCGGGCTTATATTGTCCATAGCGGGCTATCCATACGTTGTACTTCTGCTTGATGTCAGTGGCATTGTTCATGTGATGATTGATGAAACTCTGGCTGATATAAAGAATGGGTCGCATGCCTGTACGCTGTTCTACGATGTTCATAAAGACTCGAACGCGATTCATCAACTCCTCGTCGCCCCCAATCTTGCGAATTTGTGCATCAGTGGGTTCTACATCGAGAACAGGGGGGAAGTCGCCCTTGCGGAATAGCGTGTGATTGACAAAATAATTGGCTTGCGCCTTTGCTGGTGATTTCAAGGAGAAGAAATGGTAGGCGCCCACGTGAATGCCTTGCTTTTTGGCTTTCATATAATCACTCAGGAAATATCGGTTACGGATGTTTGTACCCTCTGTCGATTTGATATATACAAAGGAAATGGGGAAGGTCCTTCCTTCAGCATTATGACGAGCACCCAGCGAGGTGATGCGTACCTTTTCCCAATCAATGCCGTAACGCTTGCGCCCTTTCTCATGCTGATGGCGTGATATGTCAATGCCATAGATGCGTTCAGAAGTGTATCTTAATCGTTCGCCCAGGAATTTCCCGTTTTTCCATTCGCCTGCTTTCAGCTGTTGATAAGGTGATGAAAGGAAGCCAAATCCGTGTGGACGACCATATTGCCAATGCCCTTCGTAGTAATTTCCGTTATGGGCGATGAATACGCCTTGTCCACTGGCTTGCAGATAAGCATCCATCTGGCCTTGATAGATTCCTGTTGAGTCAATGCGAATAGCGGAAACCACAGTGTCTGCAGCATAGACTGCAGATATAATACGCCCTTGGTCGTCACGCGTAATGGCCTTACCATTAAGGGGTGTGAAATGATAATGTCCTGCACGCCAATAACCTTTAGAAAGCTTAACAGCAATGAGTGGACGGTCTTTGGCTGGGATAGTGATGGTTTGACTAGTAGAACCAGTGTGATTAGTAGAACTGGCTAATTTTGCTAATCTGGCCTTCCTATCCATCAGTGTGGCATTGTATCGTGCCACCTGATTATAGCCTTCGTCCGTGACATTGTGTACCTTTAGGTAATACTTCATTTCAGACAATTGTGCCTCCGTTTCCTTCAAACAATTTGCAATAGAATCGGTTGGTATTGTCTTTGTATATCGTATCTCTACCTTATCAGGTATGCAAGGTGCCTTGAAAGAATGATAAGGAGTGAGGGTGCTGGTGGGGTTGATGATGACAATGATAGCTAGAATTAGCAGGTCAGTATAGGTTATGTCGCGAACCTTCTTCATCGCGCAACCTCCTCTAACCAAGCGTCAATCAATTGTCTTGCAATGCTTAGCTTCTCTGGAATGTGGGGCAGATGGTCTTTATCGAACCATGCACCCTTTGAGAGTTCTGAGCGTTGCAGGTGTATCTTCCCACTATCATAATCAGCCATAAAGCCAACCATCAGTCCGCAAGGGTAGGGCCAAGGCTGAGAACCAAAATAGCGAAGGTTGGTGATATGCAGTCCTGTTTCCTCCCTCACCTCGCGATGTACAGCTTCTTCCAGGGTTTCACCCGTTTCTACGAAGCCAGCTACCAGTCCATAGTGATCGTCGCGGAAATTGTTGGCATGAACAAGCAACACCTCATGGCCCTTGCGAACAAGTACGATAACAGCGGTAGCCAATTGGGGCCATATCTCCTTTCCGCAATGTTCACATTTCTTCGAGATATCTGTGTCGAAACGCATAGGACCTCCGCAGATGCCACAGAATTTGGTGTTCTGATCCCAATAGAGCAATTCGTGGCACTTGCCTGCTTTTAGATAATCTTCGTGGGATAGTTTATAGTAACTTTGTCGTAGCGGACACATCTCGTAGCGTTCAGACTGAGTCAGTGGCTGGTCTATGCGATAGGCCTTTGCTCCGTCAACATTCATTACCGTTGTCCAAGGCTTAGTTTCCGTAGGTGGCTCTTGTGGAATAGCATAGCCATCAGCAGTCTTTTCCAATACGAGGTCGCTTTGACAAAAAGTGAAATATTGCATATCTTAATCCTTGATAACCAAATCTTTACTCTTTGAATAACAATTTGCGATCGCGCTCAATAGCTGGCTTTGCCCACTCTTCAGGAACGAATCGCCAATTGTTCAGTGCCTTGGGTGTTACCTTCCCTTCGCGTTCAATCTTTTGAGTCAGATAGTAACGCTGATCACGCTCGCTCATAAAGGTGATACGCGAGGGAATAGAATCCATCGGAATACCAGCACCACGTGACAATAGCTCGCCTCCACCATTGCCTTGATAGCTGTTCATGGCAACAAGATACCACGCGTTTTCGTCGAATTTTCTGCCATCGGAGAATTGCTTGATGTTTACCTTCTGTCCATCAGGTTTTGTTACATCCACCTCATAATCGATGCCTGCTGCTGAGTCGAAGTTAAAGGTGTAGTTCTTGAACTTTACTTGCTGATTGTCACCAGGAGTCTGTGGCGCAAACAACATAATGTGGTCGTCAGGACTTTTCATGGTGTTTACCCATTGATCGTAGCTCAGTTCCAGCAACTGTTTTACTTCACGTCCTGTCATTCGCAAGGTGTAAATCTGGTTCTCAAAACGATAGAGCTTGAACATGTCGTTCATATATACGGGACCAGCTTTGATTTCTGTATCGAACACCAATGGGGCAGTCAGTGAGATATCAGCATGACTCTCTTCCAGTTGAAGTTGGTGGATATAGTCTACGAAGGGTGCTGAGCCAAAGAAAACGTCACGTGAACGAATGGGGACAAGGAATGTGCCAATTTGTCGCTCTACATAGCTCTTGATACTATCCATCTGGGGCTGGAAATGGCGCACATAGTCTTCGTCAATAGCCTCTTTGGTGACATCAACCAGTTTGCCTTCCTTCTTGGTAACCATCCATTGTCCCTTCTTTTGGGTGCATTGAATGGTGGCTTCTGCCACTTTCATAGCATTGCACGAAGGATTCATACAGAGTACTCCATTGTCCAACAGAACGTTGCGCTCAGTGTGATCATGACCAAAGAATACAACATCAAGGTCATCAACCTGCTCAGCTACTTTCTTGGAGGCATCCTCATCGTAGCGTTCTGTGGTAATGCCACCTTCCCATCCGCTATGGAACAGTCCTATAATCAGGTCGGCTTTCTTTTCTTCTTTCAGGAACTTTACCCACTTGCGCGTGCTAGTAACCATTTCTTCAAAGCGCAGTCCTTTCCACAGGTTTTCGTGCAACCAGTTGGGAATAGCAGGGGTTAGCATGCCAAGGATAGCAATCTTTACACCTTCGCGTTCCAGCATCAGATAAGGCAAGACATAGGGGTTCTCTTGACGTGTGTCGATAATGTTGGCGCCAAGGGTTGGACAATTCAGGTCTTTAATCCACTTGTCGTAAACAGCGTGTCCCGTCTCCACATCGTGGTTGCCAAATGTTTGGGCGTCATATCCCAGATAGTTGATAACTTCTGCTGCGATGTTGGGCTCGTCTGTTTTTACGAAGTTTGTATAGTAGCAGGTGGGTTGTCCCTGCAGAATATCACCGTTATCTAACAGAATCAAGTTCTTGCCATATTCCTTACGCTGTTTTTTAATATATGTACTCACGCGAGCCATAGTTCCCTTCATAGGCTTTTGCTCCGTGAAGTCGTAAGGAAAGAAAGCTCCATGTACATCACTCGTCTCCACTAATTTCAGTGTGACGGTCTTGTCTTTTTTTGCCATTGTCATGGTAGTGAGGCAAAGAAGTGCCAGTGTGATTATCGTTGTCTTTTTCATAGTTGCAAAGGTATATAATAATTCTGACTTATGCAAATTTTGGTACGCTTTTTGCTGCTATTTTTTTAGAAATAGTATAAAGAATTAAATAGGAGGACGTAAGATATGGCATTTATTGATTATTACAAGATTTTAGGCGTCGATAAGACGATACCACAGAAAGATGTGAAGCGCGCTTATTTGAAGCGTGCCAAGCAGTTTCATCCGGACTTGCATCCTGACGATCCTAAAGCCAAGGCAAAGTTCCAGGCTTTGACGGAAGCCTATGATGTGATAGGTGATCCAGAGAAGCGTGCCAAGTATGATAAATATGGTGAGCAGTGGAAACAAGCTGAGCAGTTTGAGAATGCTGGTTTTGGTGGAGGTGGCTATGATACTAATGGTGGCTTCGGTGGCTTTGACTTCTCGCAGTTTACAGGCAGTGGAGGTTTCTCTTCATTCTTCCAGGACTTGTTTGGTAGTCAGGGTGGATTTAATAGTCATGTGAACTATTCTCGTCGTCCCACTAATACAGAGGCCAATGTTACTATTGATATGTATACAGCCCTCTTGGGTGGAACAATCATTGTGACTACAGGAACGGGCGATAAGTTGCGCCTGAAGGTAAAGCCAGAAACGCAATCAGGTACCAAGGTGCGTCTGCGTGGCAAAGGCAGGAATGGTACTGACCTGATTATTACTTATCAGGTCAAGTTGCCTACTAATCTAACGGAACATCAGCGCTCCTTGTTGCGAGAAATGCAGCAAGGATAGGCGCTGGATGATTTTATTTTCGTGATGCCAAAAACTCTTCGGCCCTTTGTAAATCTTCAGGGGTGTCGATGCCCACAGTCTCCACATCGGTAAGTCCTACTCGGATGCGATAGCCGTTTTCCAACCAGCGCAACTGCTCCAGACTTTCTGCTATCTCCAGAGGCGATTGGGGTAGTTGGGTGACTTCCTGAAGAACCTCACGACGATAGGCGTATAGTCCTAAATGCTTGAGGTAGGGGAAATGCTGCAACCATTCTGCTTGTTCTTTTCCACGAACATAGGGAATGATGGAACGGCTGAAATAAAGTGCAAAGCCACGCTTGTCTGTTACAATCTTCGGAGAGTTAGGATTCATAGCGGCTTCTATGCTTTCAAAGCGCTTGCCCAATGTGCCAATCTGTGTGCTGGGCTCGTCGAATAAGTGCATGAGCGTCTCAATCTGAGACTTCTGGATAAAGGGCTCGTCGCCTTGAATGTTGATAATAACGTCAGCCTGAGTGCCTATCTTCTCAGCAGCCTCCTCAATACGATCCGTACCACTCTTATGATCTGCACGCGTCATGATGGCTCGTCCACCAAACTGCTCTACAGCTTGGAAGATTCGCTCGTCGTCAGTAGCTACATATGCCTCGTCCAATATAGCTGTAGCTTGTTCGTACACTCGTTGGATGACAGTGCGTCCACCCAACATAGCCAATGGCTTGCCCGGAAAGCGCGTTGAAGCGTAGCGAGCTGGTATGATTCCAATGAATTTCATAATCTCTAAAATCCTTAATCTGTGTGCAAAGATAGTGAATAATTTTTAAAACGCTTGGCTATCTCGAAAAAAAAAAGTACCTTTGTGAGGTTAAAATATGAAGTAGAAAGAATGAGATTTCGATATATATTCTTAAATGTATTATTATTAGCCTCTTCTGTGGTGATGGCTCAGAAGGTGACTCTGGGCGCTTGCGTGACGAAAGATGGAGGTAATTATCAGGGCGAAATGCAGTCGGGTAAACCTCATGGAAAGGGTGTCACCAAATGGAAGAACGGCAACGTATTTGAAGGTAACTACGAAAAGGGGAAACGTCAGGGCTTTGGTGTCTATACTTTCTTTGATGGAGAAAAGTATGAGGGAGAATGGTTCCAGGATCAGCAGCACGGACAAGGCACTTACTACTTCTCTAATAATAATAAATATGTAGGATTGTGGTATCGTGACTATCAACAGGGACATGGAACCATGTTCTACTATAATGGCGACACATATAATGGCGAATGGAAACAAGACAAACGTCATGGAAAAGGTCGTTATGAATTTAAAGGCGGTGCCTATTACGACGGAGAGTGGGCTAATGACCAGAAAAACGGTAAAGGTATCTACAATTGGGGCGATGGTTCCAGCTATGAAGGTCAGTGGAAAGACAATCAACGTTCAGGAAAGGGCACTTTTCAGTATGCTGATGGTGATGTATATATCGGCCAATGGGCTCGTGACGTACAGCATGGACAAGGCATCTACAAGTTCCAGAATGGTGACATCTATGAAGGAGGCTATGTGGATGGTCAGCGCACAGGACAAGGTGTGTTCCGCTATGCCAACGGAGATAAATATACAGGTCAATTCCTGAATGGTGATAAGGCTGGTCAGGGAATGCTTGTATGGAAAAACGGTAATACTTATCAGGGAGAGTGGAAAAATGATAAGCCCAATGGGCGTGGCAAGCTGACAATGAAAAACGGTGATGTGTTTGAAGGTCAGTTCCTGAATGGTCAGATTCATGGCGAGGGCATTGCCCGCTATGCTGATGGATCGAAATTCAAAGGCCATTTTGAGAAAGGCAAGCGTCAAGGTCCTGCCATTGAGGAAGATAAAGACGGAAACCGTTTTGAAGGCAGTTATGTGGACGACCGTCGTGATGGCCGTTTCGTGGAGAAAGACCGCAATGGAAACATCACTGCACAGGGCTCCTATAGCCGTGGGCGCAGAACATTAGACAGATAAGGCAACAATTATAAAAAGTATAACTCTATTAAAACAAAAGCATTATGATTATCGACAAAATTGAAAATCTGAAAATGTACGAGTCTGTGAATCCTCTGTTCGCTAAAGTAGTGGAGTTCCTGGCTCAGAACGACTTGGACAAACTGGAAGTTGGAAAACATGAAATTGTGGGAAAAGATCTCTTTGTGAACATTCAGATGGCTAAGGGTAAAACACCCGATGAGGCTGTAATTGAGACTCACAATAAGATGATAGATATCCAGATTCCCATTACAGCAGCAGAGACCTTTGGCTATACCCAGCGCGACCTGTTGCCTGATGTAGAGTATAATGCCGAGAAGGATATTACCAAGATTCCAGGCATTGCAGCCGATAGCTATGTAACTTGTCAGCCAGGTATGATGGCTATCTTCTTCCCTGAGGACGGACATGCTCCTTGTATTGCTGGTGTACCAGAATTGAAAAAGGCTATTTTTAAGGTTAAAGCATGAACAAGTAAATCGGTAAATTGTCAAATTGTAAATAGAGATTATGGCAACAACTAAGAAAACAACAGCGGCCAAGAAGGCTGCCCCTAAGAAAGCCACTCCCAAGAAGGCTGCTCCTAAAAAGACTCAGAAAGTTCAGGAGCCACAGCATATCGGGTTAGTTCGCGACGACTCGTGGTTGGAACCCTTTGAGCAGGCTATTCGTGGTCGCCACGACCATGCCGTTTGGAAGATAAACCAGTTGACACGTAATGGCAAGTCAACACTCTCGCAGTTTGCTTCTGGTCATTTGTATTTTGGACTCCATAAATTGGCTAAAGGTTGGGTGTTCCGTGAGTGGGCTCCCAATGCTACAGAGATTTACCTGATTGGTGATTTCAACAATTGGCAGGAGTCTGAGAAGTATAAGTGCAAGCGCATTGAGGGTACTGGCAACTGGGAACTGAAACTCAGTGAGAAAGCCCTCAAGCACGGACAACTTTATAAGATGAAGGTGAAGTGGAATGGGGGAGAAGGCGAGCGCATTCCTGCTTGGTGCCGTCGTGTGGTGCAGGACGACCAGACAAAGATATTCTCTGCTCAGGTATGGAACCCTGAGAAACCCTATGAGTGGAAAAAGAAAAATTTCAAACCCAACAAGTCTCCGCTGTTGATTTACGAGTGCCACGTGGGTATGGGTCAGGATGCCGAGAAGGTGGGCACCTATAAGGAATTCACCCAGAATGTATTGCCTCGCGTCAAGAAGGACGGCTACAATGCCATTCAGGTGATGGCTATTCAGGAGCATCCCTACTATGGCTCGTTTGGCTATCACGTATCCAGCTTCTTCGCTCCCTCCAGTCGTTTTGGTACACCTGAGGACCTGAAGGAGATGATTGACACTGCTCACAAGATGGGCATTGCTGTCATCATGGATATTGTGCATTCACATGCTGTGAAGAACGAGGTGGAAGGTCTTGGCAATTTGGCTGGCGACCCCAATCAGTTCTTCTATCAGGGCGACCGTCATGAGCATCCGGCTTGGGACTCACTGTGCTTCGACTATGGTAAGGACGATGTGCTCCACTTCTTGCTCAGTAACTGTAAGTATTGGCTCGAGGAGTTCAAGTTTGATGGTTTCCGCTTCGATGGTGTGACCTCTATGCTGTATTATTCACATGGATTGGGTGAGGCCTTCGGAGGCTATGGCGACTACTTCAATGGTCACGAGGACGACAACGCCATCTGCTACCTGACGCTGGCAAACTGCTTGATTCACGAGGTGAACCCTCAGGCTATCACCATCGCTGAGGAAGTGTCAGGTATGCCTGGCCTTGCTGCTAAGTTCGAGGATGGCGGCTATGGCTTCGACTATCGTATGGCCATGAACATTCCTGACTACTGGATCAAGACTATTAAAGAGGTACGCGATGAGGACATCAACGTTTGCTCTATCTTCTGGGAGGTTAAGAACCGTCGTCCTGACGAGAAGACCATCTCTTACTGCGAGAGCCACGACCAAGCTTTGGTGGGCGACAAGACCATCATCTTCCGTCTGATTGATGCTGATATGTACTGGCACTTCGCCAAGAAAGATGTCAACGACCTTGCACGGCGTGGTATCGCCCTGCACAAGATGATTCGATTGGTAACAGCTGGTGCCATCAACGGAGGTTATCTGAACTTCATGGGTAATGAATTCGGTCATCCTGAGTGGATTGACTTCCCACGCGAGGGTAATGGCTGGAGCTATAAGTATGCCCGTCGTCAGTGGAATTTGGTGGACAACAAGGATTTGTGCTATCACTGGTTGGGCGACTTCGACCAGAAGATGTTGGAGGTAATCAAGAGCCAGAAGAACTTCCAGGCTACTCCAGTTCAGGAGATTTGGCACGATGATGGCGACCAAGTTTTGTGCTACATGCGTGGCGACTTGGTATTCGTCTTCAACTTCTCGCCCACACGTTCCTATACCGATTATGGATTCCTTGTGCCCACAGGTTCTTACGAAGTGGTATTGAACACCGATGCCAAGGAGTTTGGTGGCAATGGTTTTGCTGATGATACAGTAACCCACATCACCAACTACGATCCACTTTATGTGCAGGATAAGAAAGAGTGGCTGAAACTCTATATCCCTGCTCGTTCGGCTGTGGTTTTGAGAAAGATGTAAGGACCCTTTTTAGGGCTACACCTTATTTATTATAATGGCTATGCTGGTGTCTTGTTTCATCAGTATAGCCATTAATATGATGCTAATTTGTGTACAGAAGATAATTTTTTTGGTAAATCAGTAACATTTTACAATTAAAATGTGTAATTTTGCAGTCATAAAAGAAAGAATTCTTATTTTTTATGGTACATAATATCTTCAAGGGTTTAGGTATTGCGCTGATAACCCCTTTTCAGGAAGACGGTTCAGTGGACTATAAAGCACTGATCCGTTTAGTGGAGTTTCAGCTCAAAAATGGAGCAGACTTCTTCTGCATTCTCGCTACGACGGGCGAAACACCTACGTTGACTGCAGAGGAAAAAAAGAAAATCAAAGATTTAATAGTTGACTTGGTTGGTGGACGAGTGCCCATCCTGATGGGATGTGGTGGTAATAACACTGCAGCCATTGTGGAGGAACTGCAGAATGGCGACTTCAAGGGTATTGATGGCGTGCTGAGCGTTTGTCCATATTACAACAAGCCTTCTCAGGAAGGTCTCTATCAACATTTCAAGGCTATCGCAGCAGCTACCAAACTGCCTGTGGTGCTTTATAACGTTCCAGGACGTACTGGTGTAAACCTGAAAGCAGAGACTACAGTCCGTTTGGCTACTGACTGCAAGAATATCGTAGCCATCAAGGAAGCTTCTGGTAATTTGGAGCAGGTTGACGAGATTATCAAGAACAAGCCTGCATCCTTTGACGTGATTAGTGGCGATGATGCCCTGACATTCCCAATGGTTAGCTGTGGTGCTGTGGGCGTTATCAGTGTGATAGGCAATGCTCTGCCTAAGGAGTTCTCAAAGATGATTCGTCTGCAGATGAAGGGAGAATATGATGGAGCACGCAAGATACACCATCGCTTTACTGACCTCTTTTCGCTGCTTTTCGTTGATGGCAACCCCGCTGGTGTGAAGGCAATGCTTAGTGAGATGGGCTATATCCAGAATGTTCTGCGCTTGCCTTTGGTGCCTATGCGCATCAAGAATATGCAGCGCATGAGTGAGATACTGAAAGAACTTAAGATATAAGGGATAGAATGTAGTTACTACTTATCCTATACAATGTCAAACCAATATATGAAGAAAGAACTAAAGCTAAAAAACCAGATAAGTGAGCTGGAGAGGGTCAACCAGTTCGTCGGGGAGATTGGCGACGAGCTGGGACTGGACATGGAGCTCCAGATGAATCTGAATCTGGTGATGGAGGAGATGGTCAGCAATGTCATCTTCTATGCTTATCCTCAAGGCACAGAGGCCGAAATTGAATTAGTGGCTGAAAGTGACGGAAAGGAAGTGACTTTCGTGTTGAGTGATAGCGGAAAGGAGTTTGACCCAACGATGAAAGAGGGTGTCAACACAGATATTAATCCAGCAGAAAGAGACATTGGCGGCATGGGCATCTTTATTGTAAAGAACATCATGAACAAGGTCACTTATCAGCGTCTGAAAGGCAAAAACCTGCTGACTATGAAGAAGGACATCAAGTAAATTAATAAGAAAATAGAAATAATAAATAAAAAAGTAAGACTATGACAGAGATTATCAAAGAAGATGGCAAGACCATCATTAAAACAGGTGAGCGTATTGATACAATGAATGCTTCACAGTTTGAACAGGACATCCAGCCCGTTCTTGTTGATGGTGGCGTCAACGTGGAAATGGACTGCACGAATCTTACCTACATGGCCAGCTCTGGTCTTCGTATCATCCAGAAGACTATGCGTACCGTTACCCAACAGAAGGGTGTGTTCAAGATGACCAACGTTAGACCTGAAATCTATAAGGTGTTGGCTATGACTGGCTTCACAAAGTTTATTAAGGTAGAAAAGATAGCTGAATAAGATATGTTATACGCTTTTATCATTGTACTTGTAATAGCCATTGGATTGGCTACTGGACTCTATTTCCAGATGAAAGCCAGTCACGGGCAGGCTGAGGAGCAACAGAAATTGCTCAATGACTACCAGTATAAAGTGGACGAACAGCAGAAACTGTTGGACGACTACCGTGCATTGGAAAAGAACTTTGATAACATCGGCGAAGGCTATGAGCAAGCCCTGCTCTCCTTTGAGAAGATGGAAGCAGAAGCCAACAAGGCAAAGTCGGCTAACGAAGCCCTGCAAAAGCATTGCAATAGTCTGCAGGCTGAGTTGGACGCGCTGAGAGAGAGCGATCAGAAGAAGAGTGAGACTGCCAAACAAGTGGTTAAGCAGATGTTGGCAACAGCAAAAGCCAATGGCGATATACGTGCTATATCCATGATTCTTAAGCTGACCGATTTGGACGATATTCAGCCTGATATGCCCCCCATTGAACGTACAGACAATATTATGGTAGCTCAGGTGTCTGACGAGGCCATCAAGATTTCTGGCGTTGAGAAGTCGCAGTTTGCCAATTTCGCCTATAATGTGGCTCCTGATGCTGCGGCTACTATGCTTTCCACCAATCAGCAGAAGGCTGTTCGCGCGTTGACTCATCTGTTGGACAATGCCCTGAAGTTTACCAGCGAGGGCACCATCACCCTGAATGTCTCTGTGGATATGGACAAGATGCAGATTATCTATGCCGTAGAGGATTCTGGAACGGGCATCGAAGCAGCTGACGCTGAGCGCATCTTCGAGCCTTACACCAAGCTCAACCAGTTCTTTGATGGACAGGGCATAGGACTGACCGTTGCGCGCAACTTAGCTCGTCGTCTGGGTGGTGATATCACCTACGATTCTGCCTTTGCAGGTCCAGGTTCACGCTTCGTGCTTACCCTTCCTATGTAAATTCAGAATAAGACATTTTGACGTTCGTCGTCAAAACAGAAACAATACTCCGAGAGTAACAAAAATTACTTTCGGAGTATTTTAATTTATATTCGGAGTATTTTAAATTACTTCCGGATTAACTAATAAAAGCTACCCAATTTTTGCGCCCTCACTAGGAAAAAATTGTTCCCTGCCTAGGGAAAAAGTTTTTCTTCGTGTAGTAGCAAAATGTTGCCTTGTATGCGCCTTTAAAATTGTTCGGGATTTTTGGTCATCTCAGGGATTCTTTGTAAATTTGCAGACTAATAGGAAAAATCATGGGAAATATTGACGATAGTTTGTTGGCACAACTGAACGAGAGCCAGCGCGAGGCCGTTATTTATTGTGATGGTCCTCAGTTGGTGATAGCGGGTGCTGGTTCAGGAAAGACGCGTGTGTTGACCTACAAGATAGCCTATCTGCTGGACCATTATGATATGGCTCCCTGGAACATTCTTGCGCTGACCTTTACCAACAAGGCTGCGCGTGAAATGAAGGAGCGCATAGGCAGACTGGTAGGGCAGGATAGGGCCATACGCTTGCAGATGGGTACTTTCCATTCGGTTTTTGCACGAATTCTGCGTGCAGAGGCTGAGCATATTGGCTTTGGTGCCAACTTCACCATTTACGACCAGTCAGACTCTCGTTCGCTGGTAAAGAGCATCATCAAGGAGATGCAGCTTGATGACAAGACGTATAAGGCAGCATCGGTGGCTGACCGCATCTCAATGGCTAAGAACCACTTGCTGTTGCCTCAGCAATATGCTACCAGCTCGTGGGCTGCTGACGATGCCCAGCATAAACGTCCGATGGTGTCCCAAATATATAATAGGTACGCGGAGCGTTGTCGTCAGGCTAATGCGATGGACTTCGACGACTTGTTGGTACAGACATTTGTGCTGTTCAAGAATCATGAGGACATCCGACAGAAATACATAGAGCGTTTCCGTTATGTACTGGTTGACGAGTATCAGGACACGAACTTTGCTCAGCAAGCCATCGTATTGTTGCTAACTAAAGAGCACGGAAGGGTGTGTGTGGTTGGCGATGATGCACAGAGCATCTATAGTTTCAGAGGTGCTAACATCGATAATATCCTGGACTTCCAGAAGCATTATGATGGGGCACGACTGTATAAACTGGAACAGAACTATCGTTCTACACAACTCATCGTGCAGGCTGCTAACAGCTTGATTCGCAAGAACGAACGACAGATACACAAGGATGTGTTCAGCGAGAATGAGCAAGGTGAGCGCTTGACGCTGAAACCTGCCTATAGCGACAAGGAGGAGGCGATGATTGTTTGCAACGACATCAAGCGAATTCGCAGACAGGAGCAGTGTGAATATAGCGACTTTGCCATTCTCTATCGCACCAATGCACAGAGTCGTTCGTTCGAGGAACAGATGCGCAAGGATGGTATTCCGTATCGCATCTATGGTGGACTGAGCTTCTATCAGCGCAAGGAGATTAAGGACGTGATTGCCTACTTCCGTGTAGTGGCTAATCCCAATGACGAAGAGGCACTGCGACGCATCATCAACTATCCTGCACGAGGTATTGGTGACACAACGGTGGGCAAGATAGTGGAAACAGCCAATCTGCATAACGTCAGCTTGTGGCAGGTGATAGCACAACCGATGGTTTTCGATTTGAAACTATCGAGTGGCACGCTGGCCAAGTTGGAGGCTTTTAAGACGTTGGTGGGAGGATGGATGGGTCGTATTGCCGACGAGGATGCTTACGTGCTTGGACACTCCATCATTATGGAGAGTGGCATCAGTAAGGATATCTATAGCTCGAACAATCCAGAAGACTTGTCGAGACAGGAGAACCTGGAGGAATTCCTGAGTGGTATGCAGGACTTCGTGGAGAGTAGGAAAGAGGAAGGACGTGAGCAGGAAATTGGGCTGAGCGACTTCTTGCAAGAGGTGGCTTTGTTGACAGACTTGGATAGTGAGGGCGATGAAGATCAAGCGAAGGTGACGCTGATGACCATTCACTCAGCAAAAGGTTTGGAGTTTCCCACCGTATTTGTTGTGGGTTTGGAAGAAAACATCTTCCCGTCGCCCATGTGCACAAATTCCATGCGTGAACTGGAGGAAGAACGCCGATTGCTCTATGTTGCCATCACGCGAGCAGAGAAGCATTGCATACTGACTTGTGCCCAGAACCGTTTTCGCTATGGCAAGATGGAAGTTGACACACCTTCACGCTTTATCAAGGATTTCGACCCCAGCTTGATTAGGATAGAGGGGGGAAGTGCCAGCACCTTTGGTCTTTCAAATCGCTCTGGTTCTTCTAGTTATTCTAGTCCTTCTAGTTCTTCTAGAGAATCTAGATTTTTTGGTGATTCTAGATTTTCCAGAGAATTCAGAACCCCTCTGCCTTCAAGGTTCCAGAATCCACGCCCTGTGGCTACGCAGTTTGTGGCTGATCCAAAACCTCGCTTAATGCCTATACGACAAGAAGCACCACGTCCACAGTCGGCTATTGGTAACATAGGACTGAAAGAGGGCAACGTGATAGAGCATCAGCGTTTCGGTATAGGAACGGTGATTAAGATAGAAGGCTCTGGCGAAAATACAAAAGCAACTGTAGAGTTCAGGAATGCTGGAACTAAACAATTGCTCTTGAAATTTGCGAAGTATACGATAATCAGTTAAAGAGCATCATCTTCCGGACGTTCTGGAAGATGATGCTTTATTTTGGGCAAGTGCTTCTTCTTGCGAAGATATGCAGCTTTGCGCGCTTCATATTCCTCGAAGTGTTTCTCGAGAAAATTGTCTGCCATCAGTTCTTGTTATTATTATATATGATACTGATGCGCACAGGTGTATGTTTGTTCTTCTTGCCTCCAACCAGTCGGACACTGTTTACATTCATCTCATTCGATACAGTAGTCGCATTGGTTGTACCAGAGGTCTCAACCTGTACAGGAATCAATACCACCTTGTTCCAATCAACCGTTGTATAGCGGCGCTCCCACATGTGGTTAATCAATGTCGAGAGATTGTTGAACGTATAAGTCTTATAGGTGGTGTTGAACGTAGCCAGATAAGAAGTCTTGTTGTTTGGCACGCTATTCAACTCAAAGAAAGTCTTCAAGCTGTCGCGCTCAACCATCAGCAATTGGGTAGGTTCTTCAAGCACAATATCGCTGAAATTGCTCTTGTCAGTCATACGGTTGAACACAATTCTGGCAGAGGTAATCGTGTCATTCTCATGTCCTCTCTTAATGTCTTCTACGGGCAATGTAACTTCAGTATAAATGCCAGCAGGAGTCTTTAGATAGGTGCATTCCTCGTCGGCAATGAGCTTATCGATACGACTCTGGTCATTGATGATATGCGTAGTCTGCAACACTTCCTCTGTGGCGTTGATGTTTGCATATTCAATATAGGTTACATCATTAACAATATAATGGTAATAGATAACCAGCTGTGTATAAGCAACTTCAGTCATTACACCCAATCCATCCACACACTTCAGGTAGAAGCCAGGACATACGTTGCGAGTAAATGCTTTTGAGTTCTTGTAATATTCAGGATGGTCATAATACTTTTCCATTAAGTAAGTACCGTAATTGTTATACTTATTACCATCCTTGTCGCAATACTCGTCGTTCAGGGGAATGTCTACCGTCTCGTAGTATCCTTTCTTGCGATAAACAGAGCGCAGACTGTCGTTGGTTGTCAAGTCAGTCATGGAGTAGACAACATTTTGGGAAATAGCGCCTTCATCCTTGCGAACATAGCCTTTTTCCTCTGGGTCAAAGTTGGTATAGTAAAGATTACTTTCTTCAACGGGCTTAGCAAGTTCGCGTAATGACAACTTCATAGCGGCCAAAGAGTCGCCCTGATAGCTGTTGACAACGATACGAACAAAGCAAGAGTCGGCAATAGGAATGAAGATACCGCCTTTTTCAGCAATAGTCTGTTGGCTAGGGAACATCTTGCTGGCTTGATTCTCCAAAATATGGAACTGCGTCATGTAGTGGCTGATAATGTAAGAACCTGTCTCTGGATCTTTCAATCTGCCAAGATAGCTATAGACGCTTCTTGAAAGCACGGAGTCTACCTTGATGGACTGTGTGGCTACATCAAATGTATCAGTATAGACCTCGTATTTATCATTGGAACTCGTCAGCGAGTTGCCCATCAGGTCAGTGGTTTCCGTACATGAAGAGATTGCAACCGCAACGAGTGCAATCACCGCCATTATTATTTTTCTCATCACTGAAGTTCTTTTGTCTAAATAATATTATCCTTGAATATTAAATCTTATCATAGAATTCCTCGTAGGCATTCTGGAAGTCTTCGCCTGGATAACTTAGCGTAGGAATATTGTTGTCTGCAGCATATTTTAGAAGCTTCTTATCAACATTGTTGCAGCCAGCAATAACACCATCGCTATAGTCAATAGCCAACTTGCTCAGTTCTTCAAAGTCAAACTGGTCGTTATACTTCTTCAGCAATGAAGCCTTTGCATCACGGAATTCGATGCTCTTCTTGAAATTGTCGTCAAGATTAGAATTCAGACTCTTGCTGAAGAGTGATGTTACCACCTTGGTGCTGGCAAATGAAGGCTCGTCATGATAGGCTGTCTTTATATAAAGAGGTATAACAGCGCCCATCCATCCCTGAACATGGATGATATCGGGCACCCAACGCAACTTCTTGACTGTTTCCAGTACGCCACGAGCAAAGAAAATGGCACGCTCACCATTGTCTGCATAGTCAACGCCGTTCTCGTCAATAGTCATCTGACGCTTGGCGAAATAATCATCGTTATCAATGAAATAGACTTGGATGCGTGTCTGGGCGATAGAGGCCACTTTGATAATCAGTGGGTGGTCTGTATCGTCAATAATCAAATTCATACCAGAGAGACGGATGACCTCATGCAATTGTCCGCGACGCTCATTGATATTGCCCCATTTGGGCATGAACGTACGAATCTCGTGACCATTCTCCAGCATAGCCTGCGGGAGTGCTTTTCCCATCAGTGATAAATCGCTGTCGGGTACATAAGGGGTTATCTCCTGATTGATGAATAATATCTTCTTTGCCATATGGGTTACATTTTTCCTTTGCAAAGTTACGAAATTTAATTCACAAAACGACAGAAACGTGCATATTTAAGGATTTTTAGCCCCTATTTTGGCATATTTTTACGATATTTTTTCCTTATTTGATAAAAATGTTGTTATTTTGCACCCGTTTTACGACAAAGTAAGGAAAAAGAATGAAAGTTTTTGAAAAGATTGTAGATCTGCAAAATCAGCTTTTTGAGGATCGCAAGCAAGGGAAAGAAATAGGGTTGGTACCCACCATGGGAGCCCTACATGAAGGACACGCTTCGCTGGTACGTCGTAGTGTGGCCGAAAATGGGATAACAGTAGTATCTGTATTTGTTAATCCGACTCAGTTCAACGATAAGAACGATTTGAAGAATTATCCTCGTACGCTAGAGGCTGATTGCAAGTTGCTTGAAGCTTGTGGTGCTGATTATGTGTTGGCTCCTTCGGTGGAGGAGATGTATCCTACACCTGATACGCGTCAGTTTGAATATCCTCCAGTGTCAACGGTCATGGAGGGTGCTCATCGTCCTGGTCACTTCAATGGTGTTTGTCAAGTGGTTAGTCGCTTATTCTATATTGTGAAACCTACTCGTGCATATTTTGGAGAGAAAGACTGGCAACAGATTGCTGTTGTAAAAGCGATGGTTCGCCATTTGGGAATTCCTGTTCAGATTGTAGAGTGTGATATTGTTCGCGATAAATATGGCTTGGCTCGTAGCAGTCGTAACACTTTGTTGTCGAAGGATGAGCGTGCCATTGCCCCCAATATCTATAAGGCGCTGAAGGCGAGTCTGACCTATGCCAAGAAGCATACGGTGAAGGAAACACATGACAAGGTGGTGGCAGATATTAATGCTGTGGACGGATTGGATGTGGAGTATTTCTCGATTGTTAATGGTAATACGTTGCAGGATGTTGAGTCTTGGGATGAAACACCTTATGTAGTTGGTTGTATTACCGTATATTGCGGAAAAACACCTATCCGCTTAATTGATCATATTAAGTATAAAGAATCATGATGATAGAAGTAATGAAGTCTAAACTTCACTGTGTGACAGTGACGGAGGCTAATCTTAACTATATGGGTAGTATTACCATTGACGAGGATTTGATGGATGCTGCCAACTTGATAGCTGGAGAGAAAGTACAGGTGCTTGACAACAACAATGGCGAGCGTTTTGAGACCTATATTATAAAAGGTGAACGCGGTTCAGGTTGTATCTGCCTGAATGGAGCTGCAGCCCGTAGGGTACAGGTGGGAGATGTTGTTATCATTATCTCCTATGCCCACATGGATTTTGAGGAGGCAAAGACGTTCACGCCCACCGTGGTCTTTCCTAAAGAAGGAAACAGGTTATAAAATAAGAAAGCCGCTCATATCGAGCGGCTTTTCTTTTATCTAAGTGTTGATTTGATTATTCAACAACGACCAGTGCGTCGTCTTCCATCACACTCTGACCAGGCTTTACGCAGATAGCAGTTACCTTACCATCTTTCTCTGCCTCAATGTTGTTAGCCATCTTCATGGCCTCCAGCACGAGCAGTGTGTCGCCTGCCTTCACCTCATCACCAACATTGACGTTGATAGATGTGATAACACCAGGAAGTGGAGCCTTAATAGCATTGTTGGTGTTAACATTGGCAGAACCAGATTCACTAGCCTCGCTAGATTCACTAGCCTGAGCAACGGGGCGAACCACAACTTTCTTCTCGGGCTCAGCCTCAGGCTCCCATGCTACCTTATATTCCTCGCCATTCACAATGACTACGGCTTCATTCTCTACAATCTCACCAATGGCAACTTCATACTCATTGCCATTGATGGTGTATTTATATTCTTTCTTCATAATTGTTCACTTTTCACTTATCACTTTTCACTTCCTTAGGGATGTTCTGTCATTGTCAGGGCATAGCCATTCCACTGAGTCTGTTTCTCTGCAATCGTAATGATGCCAGGCTCCTTGTCATGGACATTGTTGCCCTTGAACTCGTAAAGTGCCATCGCAATGGCTGCATAAACTTCGTTCTTCATACGCAGAAATAATGATTACATAGGAATGTTTCCATGCTTCTTAGCAGGCAGAGCATCGCGCTTGGTAGCGAGCTGAGCCAGTGCACGACAGATACGGAAACGAGTATTACGAGGCTCAATCACATCGTCAATGTAGCCATACTTGGCTGCCTGATATGGATTGGCAAACAGCTCGTTGTATTCCTCTTCTTTCTCAGCGATGAAGGCCTTAACATCCTCACCAGCCTCTTTCTTAGCCTTAGCTTCCTTAGCATAGAGTACTGCAGCAGCACCAGAGGCACCCATTACAGCAATCTCAGCAGAAGGCCAAGCATAGTTCAAGTCAGTGTGGAGCTGCTTAGAACCCATTACGATGTGTGAACCACCGTATGACTTACGCAGTGTAACCGTAATCTTGGGAACTGTTGCCTCACCATAAGCATAAAGCAACTGAGCACCATGTAGGATGACAGCATTGTACTCCTGACCTGTACCAGGCAAGAAACCAGGAACGTCAACAAGTGAAACAATAGGAATATTGAAGGCGTCGCAGAAACGAACGAAACGAGCACCCTTACGAGAAGCGTTTACGTCCAGTACGCCAGCATAGCAAGAAGGCTGGTTGGCTACGATACCTACGCTCTGACCATTGAAACGGGCGAAACCAACGATGATGTTCTTGGCAAACTTAGGCTGTACCTCGAAGAACTCATTGTCATCGGTAATAGCCGAGATAACCTTGTACATATCGTATGCCTCGTTGGGATTCTCTGGGATAATCTCGTTGAGTGAATCCTCCAAACGGTCGATGGGATCAGTGCACTTCTTGCGAGGAGCCAGCTCCATGTTGTTTGATGGGATATAGCTCAGCAGGGTTTTCAGCATCTCAACAGCCTCTTCTTCAGTCTTTGCAGTGAAGTGGGTAACACCCGACTTAGAAGCGTGAACAGATGCACCACCCAGATGCTCCTGGTCAATGTCCTCGCCAGTAACGGTCTTCACAACCTTTGGTCCAGTGAGGAACATGTATGATGTGCCTTCCATCATCAAGGTAAAGTCGGTGAGAGCAGGGCTGTAAACGGCACCACCTGCACAAGGACCGAAGATACCAGAAATCTGAGGAATAACACCTGAAGCCAGAATGTTACGCTCGAAAATCTCTGCATAACCAGCCAAAGCGTTGATACCCTCCTGAATACGTGCACCACCTGAGTCGTTGATGCCAATAACTGGAGCACCCATCTTCATGGCCATATCCATTACCTTGCAGATTTTCTGCGACATGGTTTCTGAAAGAGAACCAGCATGAACGGTGAAGTCTTGTGCGAAGACAAAGACCAGACGACCGTCAATGGTACCAGAACCTGCAACTACACCATCGCCCAGGAACTGCTTCTTCTCCATGCCGAAGTTGTGGCAACGATGTTCCTTGAACATATCGTACTCTTCGAAAGAGCCTTTGTCGAGCAGCATGTCAATGCGCTCGCGAGCGGTGTATTTGCCCTTGTCGTGCTGTTTCTGTATGGCTTTCTCGCCACCACCGAGACGAGCCTGCTCGCGCTTCTCGATGAGTTGTTTGATTTTCTCTAATTGCTTACTCATTGTTTTATTTCGCGTTATTACGTTATTACGTTATTTCGAATCTTTACTCTGGGTGTTCGCAGAGCTCTGTCAGGATTCCGCAGGTTGACTTCGGATGCAGGAAAGCAATGTTCAACTGCTCAGCGCCCTTGCGTGGCTTCTCGTCAATCAGACGAACACCCTTCTCGCTTACTTCTGCCAAAGCATTGGCGACACCATCTTCTACGCAGAATGCTACGTGGTGCACACCCTTGTTGCCCTTGTCAAGCCACTTCTGGATAGTGCTTTCAGGAGATGTGGGCTCCAGCAATTCCAGCTTTACCTCTCCACACTTTAGGAAGGCAGTCTTTACCTTCTGATCTTCTACAACCTCGATGTTGTAACACTTCAGGCCCAGCACGTTCTCAAAGTACGGCAGGCTCTCTTCGATGCTCTGGACTGCAATGCCCAGATGCTCAATGTGAGAAATCTTCATATCTTTCTGATGTTAGAATATTATAAATAATGTGCAAAGGTAATCAATTTCAGGCACATAACGAAGTAAACTCTTCTTTTTTTGGCTTTTTTATACTTTTTAGTGTTGACGAAGGTTCCACTTTGAGTTATCGCTATGGAAATCATACTCTGCTAGGGTAGGAGTAGAGTCAGCTGCAGAGTAGATAACATAACGGGTATTGAGTCCTGTTTCTCCTGGAATACGCTTTGGCATGATGCGATAGGTTCCATCCGTTAACTGCTCAATGCGCCAAAGTTGTTCATCGCTTCCTGTAAAGACGGGAACGGTTGTTAATTCTTTGTCTGCAGTAGCTGCCAGAGTGCGCTCAGTCCCTTCAATGGTAATCTTGAAATATGGATTGCTGAGATATCCGCCAGCCTCTTCTATAGGAGTAATTGTCCAACGCTGGTGGGGACGGAACATGTAATCACCACATCGTAGAGAGATGTTTCCCTTAGGCCAATTGCTATTTACCTCTTCCAATTTCTGGTTCGGAATAGATACCAGAGGCTTGGTTAGATCCATTTGCCAGAAACGCTCACGTTCCTGTTGCATGCGGACAAAGTCGACAGCCAGTTCCAAAGCATATCCTCGTCGTTCGCTCTCAATCTCATACGTGCCACCTCGGAGTTGTTCGCCTGCAATAGGCCATCCGTTTTTCCAAAGTAAAGGTCGGATGCCTAATACAGAACGACCGCTTCGTTCGAAATCAGCTTCAAAATGGCAAGACATGATTTCCACGCCTTCGTCAATGATGGTGCGTCCAAAATGACCAGGACCACATACTCTGTCGCCTGCAGCTATTACCATTCGTCCACCTCCATGGAACATGTCACGTCCGATGTTGTCGAGATAAGGACCTTCTACAGAGCGTGAACGTCCAACGACGATGTTATAGGTAGAGTTCACGCCATCGCAACAGGTGCCGTGAGTTCCCAGCAGATAATACCATCCGTCACGATATATCAGGTCGGTGGCTTCACAGTCTATGGCAATATCCTTCTCTTTGTTCCCCTTCATACGGAAGCCAGTCTTTGGGTCCAGTTCTATCAGTCGGATGGTTCCGAAGTAGGTGCCGTAAGTAACCCACAATCGACCTGTTGTTGGGTCAAGTAACAGACAAGGGTCAATGGCATCCTGATCTTCCATTCCATCACTGGAGCAAACTTCAACAGCTTCGCTGAATTTGAAATCTGGTGATTTGGGATCGAGCGTTTTGTTCCACATGGTCAGAATTCGTCCGTTATGTCCACCTCCCAGTCCGCCGCCTGTGGCTCCATATATAATAAGGTAACGGTCGCCAATCTTCATGACATCGGGTGCAGCACCACCTCCAGGACGTTCTGCACCAGAGTGCCAAGACCATCCATCTTCGGAAATAAGTCCACCACCTCCTGTTCCAAAGGTATAATACTTACCCTCACATTCTGCTATGGTAGAGGGGTCGTGAATATAGGGAGTTCCTGACTGAGCCTTTGCTGAGGGAATAAATAGGCAGGAAGCGAATAGTATAATTAGAATCTGTTTCATGACTTTATCGGGCATTAATGGTATAGTTGGTAATTGGATTTCCTTTCTCATCAATAAATCGGGCACACATGTCGCTGAGTCCTGGTCCGTTAATCACTGCACAGCGCAAGATGTTACGTCCTTTCTTCAGTGTAAGACGATGAGATACACCATCATCCTCCACCATGCGACGATCGCCTTCCAACAACAGAACTTCCTCATTGTTCAACCACCACATAGAAGCTCCGTTTGAACCCACAGCCAAACGGACGTTCTGCAGTTCTTCATTACACTCGATGATGGTTTCACACCAGAAGAAGGAACCATAGGTCTGCTTTCCATATTTTTCTGCAAAACGGAACAGCTTCATATTATAATTCTCACTATCCAAAGTGTACCATTTTCCTTTCTGCTTCGGTAATTTGTTTAGTTCCTCAGAGAATTTGGCTCGAAGCCATGAGTCAGTGAAGATAACGTTGGAACGAACGTCTACAGCTATGGGTTCCATCATTCGCCAACGACGGATGAATCCTTGGTCATCAGGTTTAGATGGTGCGGCATTAGCAGGGACAGAGGAGAAGTAGTGAGGACGATTCTTGAATTGTAACCAGTCGACACTTACACCATCTCCCTCGCAGGTCACAACAAGGTCGGTAACACCTTTGGGCGTATAAAGCATAGGTGCTGTCAACGTAAGCCATTGTCCAGACATATCACGACGGAAAGGACCTGCTTCGCTCTTTACGGTTATGTCGACTTTGGCAATGATTTTTCCCTTGGCACTCTTTTCACGAACATACAGTGTAGTGTTCTCCTTGGCCATTGCGCTGATAACCAAATAACCATCCGTAATCGGACTGAAATCCACATCATTATAGCGCAACCAACTACCTTTCTTTGGGAGGGTGGCCTGATAGCTACGGAAAGTGTTGATAGTGTCTATCAGCTGCGTAGTCACATCATTGCTTGCATTGCTAAATCGGTCAATCTCGATTTTCTCTGTTGCCAGATTGATACCAACTCCTCGCTTGGTGGGCTTGACCTCGCGGATGGTTCCGTCTGCATTGAAATAGATGTTCTCAATACAAGCAGAACGGCGTTTATCATCGCGAGGTGAGAAGTCGTTGTGGTGATAGAACAGATACCATTGTCCCTTGTATTCAAGGATGCTATGATGATTGGTCCAACAATGATTTGCATGCTCTGCCATAATGATGCCTTTGAAATCCCAAGGACCTAAAGGCGATTTTGACATAGCATAGGCTAGTGTCTCTGTAGGATTGGCTCCATTCTCTTTCGAACCACGAACCCATGGGAAAGTAAGATAGTACCAATCACCACGACGGAAGGCAAAAGGACCCTCTTTGAACCCTTCGGGTAGACCCTTCATTTCTTCGCCTCCCACCATTATAGGGGGCATTTCTGGCATTCCTTCACGTTGGGGCATCTTTACTTCTTTCAATTCTCCGTCTAGTTCTTTCATGTTATCCTTGAGTTTACCTCCGCGAATACCCATACCACTCCAATAGATATACGCCTGACCATCCTTGTCAATTAGTACACAAGGATCGATACCTGATACACCTTTAATGGGTTCTTGCTCCAAGGTGAAGGGTCCTTCTAGACAATCTGCTGTAGCAACACCTATGGCAAAGCCACGCCCTGTCTTTGGGACATTAGGGAAATAGAAATAATACTTTCCATTCTTCTCTACGCAATCAGGGGCCCACATGGAATAGCCGTCTTTCTTTCCCCAAGGCACTTGTTCCTGTGATATGATCATCCCATGATCCGTCCAGTCTGTCAGGTTGCTGGAAGAAAATACATGATAATCCTCCATGCAGAACCAATCCTGTCGCTGACCAGCGGGTGGGGTAATGTCATGCGAGGGATATAGGTACACCTTATTATTAAATACGCGAGCAGTAGGGTCGGCAGTATACTGATCACGAATAATGGGGTTCTGTGCCATAGTCATCGTAGCGACCATACACAGAACTGAAGTTGATAACAAATGATGTCTCATAAGGTTTTCGTTCTCTAGTCTAATTTGTATTTATTTAGTTATTATGATAAAGCCAC
>JAEEGK010006257.1_pt1 | contig 28689 bp, 15 predicted proteins | sample 8958771 | NCBI WGS metagenome assembly JAEEGK01 (sample SAMN16246547, study PRJNA631951) | gut metagenome | biome: gut microbiome; feature: rumen; material: SC-attached | host: Bos | place: Iran: Karaj | collected 2018-10 | reverse complement strand
ATCAGGCTGTAACGCAGGTTTATAAAGAAAGTCGCAATCGCCATCTCGATAAACGTGCCCGCGGCATCAGCCATAATCTGGAGACCCGCGAACTGACCCGCCGAGGTGAGGTTCGTCATCGAGATGAACGTGACCAGCGGCCAGGAAAGCAGCTTGGAGCCCGCGATGCCGAACGAGAACGACACCGCGAAGTACCCGAGGCCTATCGGAAGGCCGTCCTGGACGCCTTTAGAAAACTTCATGGCGACAAATATAGAAAAATTCTATAGGAAATCTATGCAAATATGCAAATTTACGCATTTTATAAGAACGAATCAAGGGAAGGCTTTGCCTTCCCTACTACGCGGATTATTCGCGCGGTCACCTATCGGTGCAAAAAATTCCTTGTTTACTTCACCACAATGCGGCGGACCAGCGTGTTGGAGCCCGTGCGGAGGCGAACCACCACGTTACCTTGGTGCAGGCTTTCGAGATTCACGGAGCCCTTCACATGAGCGATTGCCATGAGCGGGCGGCCCTGCATGTCGAACACTTCTACCGACATGTCGTTTGTGCCCGAGACATGGAGCGTACGGCCCGCGACAACCATCGAAAGCGGGCTTGATACGCGCGACATCGCGAGCGTCGGAGACTCGCTGGAAGAGGACTCCACAGCACTGCTACTGGACACACTTGTCGAGCTGGAACTCGGCGGCGGTGTGACGACGCTGGAGGAAGAAGGCGCGGAGCTTGAACTGCTCGCCTCGGAGGAACTGCTTTCAGGAGCGGTCACGACAAACGTAATCTCATACTTCTGCCCGTTAACCGTCACGGTTTCTACAGCCGTACCTACCGGGAAGCCCTCGTGCACGGAACCTTCAACGGTCACCACGTCACCAGACTTCTTGAAATCAAAGAACCAAATATTCCATGTATCGCGATTGAATGTCTGCACGTTACTGAACGTGATGGTTTCAAACGTGCCGCCAGCGGCAACCGTCTGGTTCAAACTACCCGTCACAACAACCTGGTTTGCATCGTTCGAGGAGGATTCGGCAGAACTAGAAGACGATTCTTCCGAACTGCTGGACGCAAGTTCCTCGCTGGAAGAACTCGGCGGCGGTGTGACGACGCTGGAGGATGAAGGCTCCGAGCTTGAACTGCTTGCTTCGGAAGAAGAGCTACTCTCTTCAGAAGAACTGCTTTCGATGCTAGACGACGACGTTTCGCTCGAGGACGATTCAACAGAACTCGAGGATTCCTCGCTGCTGCTCGATTCAAGCGACGAACTGGAACTTTCCTCGCTACTACTAGATTCCTCACTAGAAGATGATTCTTCGCTGCTAGAAGATGCGACAGAGCTGGAAGACCGCTCTACCACGGTAATCTTTCCTTCTGCATAAGCACTGCCGTCGGCACCAGTCACTGCAATCCTATAATCGTACACATAGGCGGTCAACGAATCTGCGACCGTACCCCAGATCGTGTAGGTCGTATTGCTCTTGCTGATCACGCCTGTCAACCCGGCGGGAAGGCCGGAAGCCTTCACCTCCGTCACATTTTGGATTTTAAATACAATCGGTTCGATATCGCTACCCGCAGTAACCTTCTGGTTAGCGTTCCCGCTCGTGAGCTCAAGTACAGGCAAGGCGGGCTTGTGCTTCACGGTAATCTTGCCCGTCGCAGTCGAATCGTTATCGGCACCCGTCATGGAAATCGTATACGTGTATTCATGGTCGGTCAGGGAATCGGCGACAATACCGGAAATCGTGTACGTTTTCTCATTTCCGTTCAACTCGCCTTTTAATCCTTTTGGAATCCCAGACAACTTAAAATTCCGCACATTCTTGTACGAATAAACTATGGGTTCAATTTCTTCACCCGCAGTTACAGTCCGGTCCGCATTTCCGCCAACAACCTCGTAGGTAATCATGGCGGGCTTGTGTTTCACCATAATCTTCGCTGTAGCAGTCGCACTGTTGTCCAGGCCGGTCACATCCACCTTGACAGAGAGTTCCTGGTCGCTCAGATTGTCATCAAGCAAACCGCGAACCGTTATCTCGTGAGTATTCCCGTCAACAGCATAGGTAAACCCGCTTGGCTTAGTTACACTATAGCTCTTTATATTCGCGTACTTGAACACAATCGGCTTGATGGAATCACCCGCGGTCACCGTCTGCGTAGCGTTGCTCGTAACCTCGACGGTCGTAACCACCGGCTTGTGTTTCACGTTGATTACTGGTTTTACAACGAAGTTCGTATCCGGTCCGGTCACGGTCAGCTGCATCACGAACGAACTATCCGGAGCGTTCTCCGGAATGCGTCCCGAAATCGTGTAGGTCTTCTTGTCCGAATTCTTCGTTCCACTCAGGCCCGACAAGACAGCCGCGCTGACTTTAGTCAGATTTTCATAGCGGTAGACAATCGGAGATATCTCGTCACCCGCAGTCACGGTCTGAGGCACGTTCCCGCTCGTGAGTTCAAACACCGTCCTCACCTTGGAACTGGAACTGCTCATGGAACTCGAAGACATTGAGGAACTTGACTGCGTAGAACTGGAAGAACTCTGAACCGTTATTGAAATATTGTAGCGCTTCGCAAACTTATAGAGCGTGTCAGCCGGTTCCGGAATGGTAAGCCCAATGACCCCGTCCTGTACGCGGGCGCTCAAATTATTGATATTCAGCCATTCAATGTAATCGCCATTGCTTGCGCCACCCACACCGTAACCGTCGTCTGCAATAATCGGCTTCCCACCCATCGCGGACCAGGCGCCCGCCCAAGTGAGGTTATTATTGTTGTCCGCTCGGATGCGTGCATTGTCGCCCTGGGTACGCCCGCCCGATGTAAACAGGTAGTCCACCTTGCTCTTGTCGAACTTGCCGTACCACACGCGAATGAAGTCATTAAGCCACGGGGAAATGTCCACCGCAATCTTCGCGTTCGGCAGCGCTGTCTTGATTGTAGAAACGATGCTGTTGAAGTAATAGCCCGCAAGGGAATCATCGGGAATACCGCCGCCCACCTGGCTAAAACGTGTATCAATGGAATCGCCCGTCCTGGAATACTGAATAAAGTCGGGTTCAATCAGCCAGACCGTCGGATTCGAAGTCCCGTAATCCTTCGCGATGCCTTCCGCGTAACTCTTGTAACGGGCAATAATATTCCCCCAGCCCTTGCGAATGGTTTCTGCGCCGTTGGTGCAATGGTTCGGATTACCCATGTCGCAATCCGCATTCCCCTTGTCCTTGTCGTATTCGGCAATCACGTAGGCATATATTACCGGCGTCAGGTTCGCCTCCTTGCATACGCCCATCATGGCTCCTTCCCAATACTCGTTGTACTTTTCGTTATCGCCTAGCCAGATTGCGATATGCGAAAGCCCCTTGTTCGAAACATCACTTGCAGTGAGGCTGCCCGCCCACTGTCGTCCGTAATTGAAATGACCGTTATCGAAGGCGGCAAAAGAGAGCGCCGAAAGCAACAGGGGGAGCATCAAGAAGAACAACTTTTTCATATACCGTAAATCTATATTTTTCGGGACAATATTTCACGTGACAAAAACCGCGGAAAAGGCTTTGCCGGTTACATGGGTAAACGTTTCCGATTTTTTCCGAAAAAAAACGGTCCGAAAGAGCCTGAATTGTATATAATTAGTATATGCGCAAGGCGTTGCTTTCCATAATGGCCTCCCTATTCTGCTGGGCATGCTCCAACAGCGGCTCCGACAGGGAAATTTCCTCGCCGTGGGATGAGGAAACAACTGCACAGGATTCTACAGCAAGCGACACCGCCGCCAACGCCATTGACGACACCCTCGACAAATCCATTGATTCTCTCTCGATCCTGATGGCGTACGAAAGGCTTTCCCCGACCAAGAACGACAGGACTTACTACCCCGATGCAGGAATCCCGAGGATGCTTATCGCAACACACTCGCCGGAGAGGCCCGATGACGACACAACCGACGTCCCTGCCTACGCCGTAATTACCGAGGGGGGCGCCGCCATTACAGACACCATGCCGCTCATGATCCGCATAAGGGGCAACACCTCGCTTGCCATGCCCAAGCGCAGTTTCAAGGTCACGTTCACAAACAAAGTAACACTCCTGAACATGCCCGAAAACAGGGACTGGGCTCTCCTCGCGAACTACGGCGACAAGACCCTCGTCAAGAACTATACCGCATTCAAGCTTTCGGAGTGGCTGGGGATGGCCTACAGCCCGCGTTCCCGTTTCGTGGAACTTTTCTTGAACGGCAACTACCGCGGCGTGTACCAGCTATGCGAAACCATCAAGGTGGGCAAGAACCGCGTGAACATACCCGACAACCAGGATTCGTACCTGGTCGAAGTGGACCGCAAGTACCGAGACGACGAATCCGTAGTCATCAACGAGCGCGAAATGGCGTTCCGGATACACGCCCCGAAGGACCCGACCGAAGAAACGATGGACCGGCTCAGGCTCCACCTCGACAGCCTGGAAGGCTACCTCGAGTATATCCACCAGGACTACTCGCTCGCGCTCGACAGCACGCCCGACAACTGGTTCGATGTCGACGCCTTCATCAAGCACTACTGGGTACAGGAATTCACGAAGAACCCCGACGCCATCCCGCTCACAAGCGTGTTTTTCACATGGGTCGCGGGGAGCGTCATCCGCATGGGGCCGGTATGGGATTTCGACGCGGCGTTCGGCGCCACCGCCAAACTGCAAGGCACCGACGGCTGGTACATACGCGACTACTCCTGGTACAGGCGCATGCTCAAAATGCCCAACGTGAAGGAAGCATCAGAGCTCTTCTGGAAAAGGAATAGGGCCATATTCGAAGCCCTCCCCGATTCCATCGACGCCTTCGCGCAAGCCATCGCGAAGGCGGCAGAGAACAACTACCGCGGATGGCCCGACGTGCTCGGCAACGTGAACGAGTTCACCCACACCAAGGCCTACGGCTCATACGCCGAAGCGGTCGAAGACCTGAAGTCGTGGGTACGCGAACGCACCCGCTGGATAGACGATAATCTATAAGAGACTAGGGAGGGAAAAAAAATACCCCGCTCTAGGCGGGGCGTAAAACGGTTCGAAACGCGGCAACGATTAGTTTTCGTTGTTGTGCATTTCCATGGTTTCGCGGTCCATCGTGTGCTGCAGGTATTCCTTGAAGTCACGGTCGATGTTCACACCGTCAAAGTCCATGTCGTCGTTTTCCAACACGAACACGGCGCTCGGGTTATCGAGCCAGCCCACCACGTCCACGCCATCGAGTTTCATGGACTTGTCGCCGGCGAGAGCTGCAACGTATTCGACCTTGGACTTGGGCACCCAGCCCTGGCCGCAGCTACCCTTGACCAGAACATCGGTATCGCCGTCCTTGACGATGGTAAGTTCGTCATTGAACCCGGCAGTGCAGACTACGTTTCCACCACCCTTTTCCTTGGTGAGTTCAATATCACCGAGCTTGGATTTGACCTTATTAGGAGCAGCGAAGGCTGCAGCGACCATCAAACCAAGTGCCATTACGAAAAGCTTTTTCATATCGTTCCTCAAAAGCAAGGTAAAATATTCAACAATGCATAAGGAATATACCTTTTATTTTTGCAATTGGTCACAATTTCTTTTAAATTTTTACATCATGAAGAAGATTTTTGCCATTTTTTGCGTTTTTTTAGCCCTCGCCTGTGCCTTTTTCGCCTTCCAGATGAAAAATCGGCTGGCCGAGACCTCCAAAAACGGCGAAACCGTGCTCATAAACATACCCAAGGGGAGTTCCGCCGGGCACGTTTTCGGCATCCTCCGCGAGAAGGGAATCTGGGACGACGAACTGGCCTACAAGGTCTGGTGCAAGCTTAACCCGCCCTCCCCGAAGGCCGGCTGGTTCGAGATACCCCCGCACCAGACCCTCGACGAGATTGCAGGCATCATCGGGAGCGGCAAGACCGCGGTACGCCGGGTGACCATCCCCGAAGGTCGGGCCTCGTGGGAGATGCCCGCCTACATAAAGAAGGTATTCCCCGAACTTGACGAGAAGCGCTGGAACGACCTGGTCCAGGACCCGAAGTTCGCCCGCAGCCTGGGAGTAAACGCGAACACGCTGGAAGGCTACCTGCTGCCCGACACCTACCCCTTCCCCATCGACGCGGACGAGGAGACGATACTCAAGCAGATGGTGGCAGCGAACCTGAAGGTGCGCGACCAGTTTATGCCCGACTCGGCAAGTTCCATGTGGAAGACGCTCGGCAGCTGGCACAAGGTGCTTACACTGGCAAGCGTAGTCGAGGAGGAGACGGGCATTCCCGATGAACGCCCGCTTATCGCCGGAGTATTCCACAACCGACTGAGGATTGGCATGCCGCTCGGGGCAGACCCGACGGTGCGGTTCATCTTCAGGAACCTGACCGGGCCCATCTACAAGAGCCAGCTCAACAGCGACAGCCCGTACAACACCCGCAAGTTCAAGGGGCTCATGCCCGGGCCCATCTCGAACCCCGGGCGCAAGGCGATACAGGCGACGCTGCACCCCGACAAGACCGAGGCCCTTTACTTTGTTGCAAAGGATGACGGGAGCATGACCCACTTCTTCAGCAAGACGCTCTCCGAACACAACAAATACAAGGACGTGGCGGCAAGGAACCGCGGAGAATAATGCAAGTGGACACACTTGTCGCTACGCGACTGCGGTGTGACGAAGGTAAGTCATGCCGCAGGCGAGCCAAAGGCGAGACAAGGGCATCCATAGACAGATGCTAGAACAGGTTGTAATTCCCGACGCGGAAGAAGAGGTCGTAGTCGCCGAACTTCTTCAGGTCGCCGAAGGTATCGCTGTCCACGATGCGCGACATACCCGCATAGATATTGATTGACTTGTACGAGAACCGCAACGCAGGTTCCAGTACAAAGCGGTCCTTGCCGAGGCTCGCCGTCGGATTTTCCTCGAAGTCACGCACGTAGGCCGCATACACCCAGGCACCGAGACCCTTGTAATGGAACCCCGCATTCAGGCGCACAAGCCCGTAGTGGTGCGAAGCCAAGTCCGGGTTCAGCCATTCCGTGCTCCACGGGCTCGCAGCGATACGCGGGCGGATGCAGTTGTCGAGTGCAGAAATTTCGAACGATTCCGGATACACGTAGCCGTAGCCATCCTTGTGGTACTTGTTCATCGCGAACGCGGCGAAGGCACCGAGGGTCACAAACGGGCGGGGCGACGCAGAGTAGGCCGCATCGGCATAGAAGGTGTAGAACGAGGGAACATGCTCGTCGAAACCGAAATCGTACCCAACAGAGGTGAGCCCGAGTTCGGCATGCGCGGCAAGGCCGCCTAGCGGGAACCAGGATGCAGTATCGCCCATCTCGAACGAATAGCGGATTTTCTGCGATGCCGGGTAGTAGTTGTACGGTTCGTCGCCGTATATTTTGCTTTCGAGTTCCACCTCCCTATCGGCAAACAGGAAGTTCGCAGAAACGGACTGGCGCGGTTCAAACCTGTAGTAGAGCGATGCAGATATGTCGCTTTTGTCTTCGGCATAGACGCGCTTGTATGCCAGCTGATTTTCGACAAACGACTCGAATGGGCGCATGCGGTTCCAGTCGTAGCGGACACTCAGCCCCCAGTCCTTGCTCCAGAGGCGTTCCACCCTGATGCTCGGCGAAAAGCCGTAGGAACGCCCGCCGTAAAATCCCGAAAGCGAAAGTTCTATCTGCATCTGGTCCACATAGTAGAACGAAAGTTCCGCGTATGCATTCGGGCCAATCGCATTAGACCCGAAGCCGCCCACCGCCACGTCGAACGTGGGCTGAACCTTCGAACCAACAAGCACGTCGCCATCGGAAAGCATATCGAACGAGACTGAATCGAACGAGGGGAAACGCGAAACTCCATAGGCAAAATTGCGGGGAGCGACAAGGCCCGTATCGGAAGCATTCCAGTACGACTTTACCGGACCATGCGTTTCGGGAGGAAGGCTATCATAGACCGGCTTGAACTTAAACCACGGAACCGAGGCGATGCGTTTTGCCGCATAGTCCGCCTTGCGGCTCCCGAGGGCAGACATCTGCGTGAGCCTTGATTCCAGCGCAGAAAAACCTGCCTGAATCCAGCCGTTGCGCGAAGAATCCTGCAGGGAATGCGCACGCACGATTACACCCGGCTGGGAACCGAGATTCCTGAGGGCCGCATCCCGGATGACACGATGCCACGCAGGGCCACCCGATGTACCGCGAATCGGGTCGGCGACAGCGATAATCGCGACCTCGTTCGGGGAATCTTCCAGAGGGAGCGCCAGGTACGGGCAATATTCCCCAGACTTGTCGTTGCCCCTTACGGGAAGGCTCGCAAATATGCTTTCATAGGAATCGCCCGTAACGCCGTCGCACCCGAGGGTAGCGAACGGTATGCGGTAGCCTTCCCGGTGACGGAGTACGGATTCCTGCAGGCGGAGGCGGGCCAGCACGGATTCAATTGCGGAGGAATCCGGCGAGAGCGGCTTCAGCTGCCGGTGAAGGCGGCCCGAAGAATCCAGCTGGATGGAGAAACGCTCGCGAAGGCTCGGCACGCCCGTCTCGGAAACAGGAATGTTCGGGCGCGACGCTTTCTGGCGCAAGCCCTCCTGATACAGGCCATTCTCAGGCGCATCGAAAATCGTGGCCATGTCGGGGTCGAGAAGTATCCGCTGGATGTTATCGGGAGATACACCCTTCGCCCAGAGCGCTCCCACCAACGCGCCCCACGATGTACCCACGACGGAATCGACCGGCACGGAGTACGCCTCTATCGCATAGAGCACGCCCAGGTGGAACCACGGGGAATTCTCGCCACCGCCCAGGTACAAAACCGACTTCGCATTTGCCGGGAGCGCAACCGAGGCAACCGCGGAATCGAGCGCGGAAGGAGTGAGCGGGAGTTCGGCGGAAACGGAATTTGCAGCCGTCGCGGAATCAGGAGATGCCGCGGGTGTTGCAGCAGATGCGGAAGGCTCCACGGAATCGGGTGCGGCAGGTGCGGGCGTCGCGACGGGAACTTCCGCCGCAAGCGCGTCAATCTGCTGCGCGGGCAACAGCGAAAACGCCGCCAGGGTGGCAGCGCAGGCAAACGCAAGAGCGTGCCTAGCCGAGCCTTGCCGGGTTAGAAACATACCTCTCCGCGTCTTCACGTGCTACATAGCCAGACTTCACAAGTTCCGCAAGGCAGTCGTCCATAAGGAGCATTCCCTCTGCAGGCGATGCCGCGATGATGGAAGGCAACTTGAAGAATTCGCCACTGCGGATAAGCGTCGCCACGTTCTGCGTATTGAGCATGACTTCCCACGAGGGGACGGCACCACTACCTTCGGCAGCACCCGGCAACAAGCGCTGCACCACCACGGCCTTCAGCTGGTCAGCAAGCATGGCACGGCACAGGTCACGTTCGGCATTCGGTACCGACGCAAGCAACGTATCGAGCACACCCGCAGAATTACCCGCAGTCACGCAGCACACCACAAGGGCCCCGGCCTCTGCGGCACGAAGCATCGCAATCACATTCTCGCCCGCAAAATCGCCCAGCCAGAACAGGTCACAACCGCTACGGAGAGCCTGCAAAATACGTTCGTTCACGGAACCCACGGAATCCTTGAGCACGAGGCTCTCGCCCGTCTTCACCGGGATTTCTTCGGATTCGTTCAGCAGGCTTACGCGAAGAACTTTAGAACAACATAACGTACTGATAAACGAGGTCGCAGTGGTCGTCTTGCCGGAGCACGCGGGGCCAGCAAAGACAATCAGGCCGGAACTGCGGCCAGCCAGCCCGAGTACGGATTCCGGCGCCCCGAGCGAAGCAAAGTCCGGACATTCATCCATAAGCGGGCGGAAAACGGCGGCATTCCCGAGAGCCTCGCGGAAAAAGCGCACGCGCCACTTGACACCGGCCCACGGGCCGCATATCATGGAGCCTTCGTCACCTTCCATGGAACCAAGGAATTCACGCAGGGTTCCAAACTCGATTGCGGGTGCATCGGGAACGGCACAAACACGACCGGCGAGGCGCACCGCGGAAGGAGCGCCCTCGGTAACGATGAGTTCGCTACCGCCGACATTCACCACATATTCCAAGAGGGATTCAATTTCTGTAGCCATACGAAACCTCCTTATGCCGGCCTGTACGCCGCAAAGCGGCGGCTATCGTAAGCGCGCTTCCAGGCTTCCGCACCGTCGATATAACCGGATTCCACGCACTTCTGCAGGGAATCGTCCAAAGTAATGCCCTGGTCCTTCTGGCTGCTGATTGCGGCAACCAACTGCGACAGTTCGCAGCGGCGAATCATGTTCGCGACCGTAGAAGTAACGCGCATCGCCTCGCAGGCAAGCACCAGGCCCTGGTTCTGCACCACCGGGATAAGGTGCTGCACAATCACCCCCTTCAGCTGGTCGGCAAGCGTGCACGCAAACGCGGCGCGGCTCGATTCCGGAACCTCGACCAGCAACTTCGAGAGCAGGGCGTGAATGTTGTTACCGCCGGTAACGGCAAACACAAGCGCGCCCGCGTTCGAAGCCTGCAGCAGCAGGTTCAGTTCTTCCATAGACTGCAAATGGTCAAAGCATATCACGTCGGCGCCGTCACGCATAGCAAGCTCGATGCCCGCGATGCCGCTCTTCACATGGAGCCCGACCTCTTTCTGGGCAAGAGCCCCGTTCGGGTTCTTGAGCAGGCGTTCGATGGGCCGTTCTATCGTGTGGATATAGCACGGGCGATTTGCGGCTACGGTTTCGATAAACGTGGTCATCGTGGTAGAGCGCCCGCTCGCCGAAGGGCCTGCAATCAGCACGAGCCCGCTCTGCAGTTCGGCAAACGACTGGCAGAACGGCGGCAAGAAGAGGTTCTCGAAAGAGATGGACTCGCTCTGGATGACGCGAATGGAAATACTCGGGTTCACGTCGTTCCAGATGACGGAAATGCGTGCACGCCCGACACCCGGGAGCCCGAATGTCTTGCTGAAGTTCTTGCCCGCGACAACCTTGTAGCCGTCGGCGAAACCCTCGGACGCCTCGGCCAGCAGGTCTGCCACGCGGGTGCGATCGAGCGTCTGCTCGGTCACCGGGAATATCGACCCGGACTGGCGCATCATCACCTCGCGGCCGGCAAACAGGTAGATATCCGTCGCGCCGAACTTGCGGGCATACGCAATCATCTTCTTCAGGCTCATCGTCACCAGCAGGTTCTCGGGAGCCATGACCTCGGACCCTTCGCCCGAAACCACCGCGAATCGCGAAGGCAGTTCGCCATTCGCGGATTCTTCGTCATCCTCGCCTTCCGTAGAGATGCCAATGTTAGAGATGCTCGTGGATTCCAGGCCAGAAACCTTCTCCACCACCATGTTAGAAGAAGACGCCTCGCCGTAGATGCTGTTGCCCTCGATCTGCAACGCAGGTTCTTCCGGAGCCACAGGCGCCGATGCCTGGGGCTTTACCGCAGGGGCGGGCTTCGGGGCCGGAGCGGGGGCTGCGCTTTCTGCCGGAGCAGCCGGAGCTGCCGCCGGAGCGGGGGCAGGCTTTGCGGGAGCGGCCGCAGCATTCTTCGCTTCCAGGTTCTTCACGAAGGCAAGCACCTTCTCGTAAACCGCCTGCTGCAAGAGCCCGGCCTTCACCAAGACCTGGCCGATATCGACCTGGTCATTCGCCTCTGCCCAATGGGCATCCACCTGGTCCTGCGTCACCATCTTGTTGTGGACGAGGACCTTCGCCATATACTGGTTTCTCATAGGAAATCCCTCCGGCTAAACCACCAGCTTGCAATCGCGAGGAATACTCCCACGTAACCGAGTGCATAGACGGTGTTCCAGAACAAATACATATCCGGGAGCGCAAGCCCGTGCACAACGTAACTCGTCACGTTGTAGCGGTAGAGCCCCGGGAAAATCGCGTGTATCACCACCGCGGCCTTCTCGAACAGTGCCGTAGAGGTATCGCCCATCTCGCCCATGCGGCTTGCAAACCGCACCTGTTCCAACAGCTCGTTGCTCAGGTGGCCCGCAAAGTACACGCCCAGCGTAAAGAGCGCCGAAAGAATCGTGCTGCTGAAACTGCTGAACAGGAGCGCCACCGCAATCACCACCGCCATCTCGCAGAAGATGAGGTATATGGCAAGGAGCAGGCTCGCCGTCGGTTCCGCGTTCATCACGAAGAGCATCAGGTAATAGATGACCGTCAGTAGCGTGAGGTGCACCGCCACCACGGCGAGGAGGCCGAAGTACTTGCCCACGATAAACGTCACGCGGCTAATCGGTTTCGAAAGCAGCGTGAGCACCGTACGCCGCTGGATTTCCTTCTGCACCAGGCTGATACCCACGAAGATGGAAATCAGGAGGCCAGAAAGACTCATCACCGAAAGCGTAGTGGACTTGATCACGTAGGCGCGGTCGAACACCGACCATTCGCCAAGCACGATGCTGAACAGGGTGAGCGCAATCGCGAGGAACACGATGTTGTAGAGAATCTTGTCGCGTATGGATTCGCGGAATGTGTTGTGAGCGATAATCGCAATATACTTAAGCGTCTGCACGTGCAATCTCCTCCGTCAAAATGTCCTCGAGGCTCGGGCGTTTGTGGTCCATCTTCTCGACCGCAATCCCGTTCGCAAGGCAGTAGCCCAGCAGGCGGTCGCGGGCAGCGTCGTCTTCGCACACGAATTCTTCCGGGTGTCCCGTAAGCGAAACGCCCTGCGGCAGGTCGCTCTCGAGAATCGCCTTGCGCGTACGCACGTGGTATTCCACCCCGCACGACTCGGTAATCTCGTCGACCGTACCTTCTCGCACAATTTTGCCATCCACAATCATCGCGACCTTGTGGCTAATGCTTTCAACGTCGCTCAGCAGGTGGCTCGAATAGAAGATAGTCACGCCATCGCGGTTCAGCTGCTGTATGGCCTCGCGCACGTCGCGGCGGCCCATCGGGTCGAGCCCGCTCATCGGCTCGTCGAGAATCAAGAGCTTCGGCTTGCCGAGAATCGCCTGCGCAATGCCCACACGCTGCATCATGCCCTTGGAGTACGAACGCAGGCGGCGGTCAATCCAGTCCTTGTTCGCGTGCAAGAGTTCTAGCGCCCAGGTGATGCGCTTGTCCAGTTCCGCACCGTCAAGCCCCACCAGCTTGCCATAGAAGCGCAGGAGCTCGCGCCCCGTGAGGTAATCGTAGAAGTACGGCTGCTCCGGGGAGTAACCGATGTAGCGGCGGCTCTTCACGTCGCGCGGGCTGATGCCGTTCACCAGCACCTTGCCCGAATCAAAATTCAACAGGCCCGTTAGCACCTTGATGGTCGTGGACTTGCCCGCACCGTTCGGGCCGATAAACCCGTACACCTGGCCCGGCTCCACGCTGAAGCTCACGTCCTTGAGTGCAAGCTTCGGCTTCATCAAGAACCCACTGTGGTAGGTCTTGTGCAAATGCTCAATCTGTATCATCAAATCACCCATAATTCACCTATGCATCCTGGCTGCCGTCCGTGCCCTGTTCCTTGGCGGAACTCTGGAAGGCACGCTGTTCGGCTTCCGCAATCTCTTCGCGGCGGCGGTCGGCCTTCTCCTTCTTCTTTATGAAGAAATAGATTACCGCACCGGCAAAATACACGCCGATACCCGAATAGAAAATCGGGTTGATGGACATTCCCTCGAGTCCGGGGAACACATTCAAGATTATGTCGTGCCCGAAAAGGCTCAACAGCACGAGCACAAAGCCCAGTGCACGGAGCACGAAAGTCACTATAACTAGCTTCTGCATATATACCTCAAAAACCACACCTCGCGGTGTGACCGATTTTCTATGAAAAATACACAATTATGGGCACAAAAAAAGCCCGCTTCGCAGGAAACGGGCAAAAAAGGAGGGGGAAATAGGGTTTCTCATCTATTTATGGTTATTCTTTTTAGACCATTTTTTTACGCATAGGTCATAAACAAGTTCTTTTGTATGTCCATAGACAAAATCTCTGGCTTCAGAATCCCCATTTTCTGCCCATGCAATAATTTTCGAAGCAAACTCATAATCTTTATACGACAAATAGATTTTTTGTTTAGCTCCAGGATTTCCTGCATCAGCTAAAGTAAATAAAGCATCCTTGAAATATTCTTCCCTACAATTATCCAATACAACTTTAATAGCAGACGCATCATTATTCTTTGCCCAAATAGCTACAATAGACTGATAATGTTTCGGATTTCTCAAAACAGCTTGTTTCGCTTCAATCATACCTTTTTTCGCCCATTCTATTATGGTAAGTTGAAACACATTTAAATTTGCGTTTCTCAGCATAAATTCTTTTGAAGCACCATCACCCGATTTCGCCCATCGTTCAATACAACTTGCACATATAGTATAGTTTTCAAAAGCTATGTGCTTGAAAAAATCACTATTTTCTCCTGCCTTTCCCACTAATAATTTGATATTAGTGGGATCGACAATTTTAGTTAAGATAAAATTCCTAACTATCTCATTTCGCCCTTCTGCTAGAACAACTAGAACGTCCAAAAATTTTCTAAAATCATATATATCTTGCATCCCTTCTACAGTTTGCAATAAAATTTCTAGCGCCTCCCTATCACCCGTTTTTGCCATATCTATAATACAATCTGCAAATTTTTCTATTGCAGGGTTTTGCAGTACAACATCCCTAGCATCAGAACTTCCCGCGTTCGCCATATCCACAATACATTCTGCAAATTTTTCTATTGCAGGGTTTTGCAGCACAACATCCCTAGCATCAGAACTTCCCGCGTTCGCCATATCCACAATACATTCTGCAAATTTTTCTATTGTCAGGTTTTGCAATACCACAGCCCTAGCATTAGATTCCCCCCTGTTCGCCATACCCACAATACATTCTGCAAATTTTTCTATTGTCGGGTTTTGCAGCATAACATCCCTAGCATCAGAACTTCCCGCATTCACCATATCCAGAACGCAATCTGCTAATTTTTCTATTGCCGGGTTTTGCAGCACAACATCCCTAGCCTCCCAGCTTCCCTTGTTCACCATATCCACAATATAATCTGCAAACTTTTCTATTCTTGGATTTCGCAGCACCGCTTTTTTCGCTTCTTCGTCGCCAGACTCTAGCCATTGGATCACACAGTCTTGAAACTCCCTACACCCCAAACGGCGAAATATAAGCCGCCGAGCATCGGCATCATTTCTATTTGCATAATCTATGACATATTCTATAAACTTAACATTTTTCCTATAATTCTTCAGAATAAAAGGTTTTATTCGCTCGTCATTTTCGCGAACAAGGTTATCAATAAATTCTAAAGACAATGCTTCAGGATATTTTTTTACCACAAAAGGTCTTGCAACTTCGTTGCCCGATTCTGCCAACTGTACAACAAAATCTTCATACAAAGGATCTTCAACACATTGTTCAAGTATCGTTGACACGGCACAGGAATCGCCTGTTTTTGCCAGTTGTAATATATGTGGAACAAACGGTTCAAATTTAGGATTTCGTAGCATGATTTTTTTTGCATACACATCACCTTGATTAAACCGTTTCATAAAATAATCTAGATACAGATAATTTCTTGTTTCTGAAGTGGGCGTACGCTTTGTTACGTACAAGCTAAAGCTATCCAAAGCAACTTTATTCGCATATGAATCGCCCGACTCTGCCCAAGCAATTATTAAATCAGCATATCTGACTACTTGAGGTTGTTTTAGAATACCTTGCTTGACCCAATCATGGCCCTCTTGAACAAGTTGCTTAAAACAACTTGTCTCAAAATTTTCTAATATAAGACTGCAAGCTTTTTCATCACCCTTATCGGCCATATTCACAATGCAATCTCTAAACTGCGTGGCACAAGGGTTTTTATACACAATTTTTTTAGCCAAGTCGTCACCAGCCTCAGCCATGTCAGAAATGCATTTAACAAAACATTCTTTATCCAAATTTTGCAGAACAGCTTCTTTAGCGGAAGTATCCCCCTGTTTTGCTAGTTCCACAATATATTCGGCAAACATATTGTTGCCAAAATTCTGAAGAACCATTCCTCTAGCATGGGCGTTCCCCTGCTTCGCTAGTTCCACAATATATTCGGCAAATATAATGTTGTCAAAATCCTGAAGAACCTTTTCTCTAGCAGAGACATCCCCCTGTTTCGCTAGTTCCACAATATATTCGGCAAACAATCCATCATCAGAATTCTGGAAAATCGCTTCTCTTGCGGAGGCGTTTCCCTGCCCCGCCAGTTCCACGACATATTCCGTAAACAAGCTGCTAGAAAAATTCTGAAGAATCTCTTCTCTGGCGGAAGCATCCCCCCGCTTCGCCAGTTCTACAATATATTCAGCAAACTCCTTTATGCCAGAATGATGATAAATCGTTTCACTAGCGAGGAAATCTCCCTTCTTAGCCAGCTCTACAACACCTTTTCTGTACAAATTGCGAACATTGTCTGAAACATATATAGAGATAGCACTCGCGGTAGCAATTCTTTTTGCAAGTGCCGAAAGATTTTTGTTCTCCAAAGCAATATCAACGATTCCTTGGGCAAATTCCAAGTCCCTAGCATAGCGAGACACTGTTGTCTGAATATTTTTTTCCTGTTCTTCAGAACTTATTTGCGCATTTTCTAATGTTTGAACAACCTGACGAGCATTCATATACGGTCCTTTTTTTTTATACCTTGTCTAAATCTACCCCAAAATAATCGTTAGAAAAAGTGCCTAGATGTAAACATAATTTTACAATAAGAAGGCTGATAAAAATTTTTTCTCTCGGCGATATTGATTAGAGAGACCATACAAGAGGAGGATTTTATGGCAAGCCCCACGGCACAAAAGGATGTAAATAGCTACTCCTTGGCGGGAACAATCGGGTCCTATTCCTAGTTGGAACAGGGCTTTGATTTCCCAAAAGGCTCGTAATCCGTTGCCTATCAACGGATTAAATCCATCGCGAGCAAAAAAGTCTTTTTTTGTTCAAACTGAACGAATTATTTTTTTTCCACTGATATATATTAGGTATACGTAAACAAAAAGGAATAAAAAAATGAGCAATGTTTTTAGAGCTTTCCCCGCACTCAAGGCTATGGCAGGCAATGTACGTGATTATATCATGGGCCAATTATCTAGCACAGGAGAGGAGACTGCTTATCTTGCCCCATTATTTGATAATTGGATGCATCCAGAACTCGCTGGCAAAGAAAATACATTATTGGGGCCCTTGGTATTAGAAGGTGGATTTGGATATAAAAAAAGCAATACAACTTTGTATGATCTGTGTCATGATTCCGACAACCCTCTAGATTGTACTTTGCATCCCGTTCTTTATGAAATGCTTAGATCAAAACATCTGGCATCTTCAGAAAGAACTATTGAAACACGCAGGAAACCCTATGAGCACCAATTGCAGGCTTATAGAGCAGCCAAAAATCATCAGAGTTTGATTGTGTCAGCAGGCACTGGTTCTGGTAAAACGGAATGTTTCTTTTATCCAATCATTTCGGAGATATTGAAAGAATCTGCAGAGGAACGCCAGCGCCGTGGTATTCGTGCAATAATTTTGTACCCAACCAACGCCTTGATACATAGCCAAGAAGAACGCTTAACGGAATATCTGAATACAGAAGCAAACAGGCAATTATCTAGACCTATTTCTTTTTGCCTTTATAATGGGGCTCTAGAACAACGATCTCCCGAGTCAACATTTTACCGAATAAACAACCGCCAGGACCTGTACAATGTTGATGCATCTGCAGATGAATATGGAACTCCCGATATCGTATTGACGAACTTTTCGATGTTGGAGTACATGCTTCTTCGAAAAAAAGACCGCGACATCTTATCGGCAACGAGCACAACGCTCAAGCACATTGTTTTAGACGAAGCCCATACATACACGGGTGCAAATGCTACAGAAATGGCGCTGCAAATACGGCGTATGTTGCTAGCAATGCAGTCATCAAATGTCAATCACCGAATGCCTTCTGTTCAATATTATGCAACTTCGGCTACTTTTGCAGGCAATAGAGACTCTCTGCATCATTTTGCATCAACGTTATTTTTTAATAGCGATGATCCTCAGGTGATTGAAGGCCATCGCTTTGCGCCAGAGGTTCCTTTTGACGGCCCCACCGATATCAATGTTAACGAGTATAGGGATAGGCTTCTTGAACTTAATGAAGCTGATGAGATCGGATCCGAGGGAGTCGCCTTGGAGAACGTGTACGATGTTTTCAATTTTGCTGAAACAGAGCGAAGTCCTGAGCAATTGGCCCGTTTTCTATGGCGAATTCCCGAGATTCGTCGAATTTACGAATGGTTGCGCCAAGACGGAGATGAAAAATCATTCCGCTTTGAGGACCTCTGTTCCGATGTGTTTGAGCACCCAACAAATAAGGATCGTAGTCTTATCGCGATTCTGATGGACGTTGCTTCGCTAGCGCTGTTTAGCCCAGTGGATGATGTGGATAAAGTTCCGCTAATACCGGTCAGATGGCATGTCGCCGTTAGAAAATTTGAGGGTGCGTTTGCATGTACTGATCCAAATTGCCGATTCAAGCAGGCAGGACTTCCAGCCCATGTAGGAAAAATTTATTCTTCTTGGCGCGAAGAGTGTGAATGCGGTAGCATAGTATTACCATTAGCTTTTTGCAAAAAATGCGGCTCACCTGTACTCATTTGCAAAAATGACGGCAATATAGGCACTCCATCTTTAAAAAATGTCATTGGCGCCTTCTTTGATTCTGATGATGCCGATGAGAATCAGTGGAGAAATTCTTCCATTGAATTACTTTCTTTTGAGGGGGCGCCCAACAACATCATCCGTGGAACGACTTTATATAGTGTAGACAACGATTCTCAATGTCCTCATTGCGGTTATTCAGAGGGTGGGCGAAAAAAATTCTGCCAGACTTTGATCCATAACAAACCCTTGTTCACGAGCTTGATTCTTGAAGGTCTTTGGCCCGAGCTCCCTGTAGCAGGCTCTGCCGAAAACATGTGGCCTTCTTGTGGGCGTCATATTATATCCTTTAGCGACACGCGTCAAAATGCGGCCCAATTGGCTCCGACAATGGAAAACACTTTCTTGAGGAACACGGCATATCAAGTAATATACCGTATTCTTGGAGGCATCAGCCAGCAATATCAAGAATTAACATTAGAAGAGATTCTTGAACGAATTGGGGACGCTAATGATGTGGAGCCTTCCGAAATTGTAAGGCTTGCTGGGCTGGCGAATTGCGACCCGAAAACAAAAAGGGAACGAATTGCCCAGTTGAAGCTCCATGTAGCTTATTTCCTTTTGAATTTGCCTGCAGGAAGATATACTCCTTCCCTGGAGAATGCGGGTATTATCGAATGTATTTATGAAGGGCTTGATCAGTGTCAATATCCAAGAGATATTTTATTGTTCCGTACGGATGATGAATATCAGGACTTTCTTTATATGTGCCTGCAGTCTTTGCGCAACAGGACTTCTTTTGATTATCAAAATTCACTAAAGTGGTTAGACAAGCAATTCGTAGATTTTTTCCCCTATCACAACGGCTATGAGAATGTTCTTTCCATATATATGGAAGGTCTTGCAAGAAAAATGGGAGACGTCGGAACGATTCTGAATACGGATGGAAATGCGCCTTCAGTCCTTGAGCAAGTTATTCTAGAATCGTTAGAAGGACAAGGAATTATTGTTCGCGAAGGAAGGACGGCCAAGGTAAAAGTCGGCTCAATGAAATTCCGCATCCGTCAAACCACTTTTTGGGATTGCAATGAGACTTGCAGGTCCGTATACAAGAATATCAGAGGGCTATCTCCGTTTGGAAATTATACTAATGGAGAGGGCTCAGAAATTAGGGAAGTGGCCTCCGGAACCCGTTTCTCTAGGCTGTGGCGAACCGTTAATGGGGAAATATACGCCTTTTACGCAAAGGAACATTCTGCCCAGTTAAAAGTCAAAGAGAACAAGACGAACGAGGCGTTGTTTAAAGAAAACTTGCTCAACATGCTCAGTTGCACAACAACTATGGAAATGGGTATAGATGTTGGAGCGCTAGCCTCTGTAATGCTTGCCAATACTCCACCTACTCCGGCGAATTATGCACAACGCGCTGGCCGTGCGGGTCGAAGAGGTGAAGGAGCCACATTGATATTCACAATAACATCGGCCTCCCCACACGATGAAATGTTCTATCGCAAGCCGGATTGGGCGTTCGTCACCTCAATGCTCATCCCCGAAGTGACATTGACCAACAGAACTCTTGTTCAAAGAGCGGTAAATGCCTGGCTAATCCGTGAACTTTGCCAAGACCTTTTAGACCAGCATAACGCCAATAACATTTTCGACGCGTATTCAACATACGGATTATTCTTCAAGTCATTACGTGAAAAAAATGTTCTTGACTGGCGAAATAACCAGAACTCACTTTTATACAAGTTGATAAACTCTCCTGAATCCCCTCGATGTGTCTTGTTGAGACATCAAATTTCAGACCTTTTGCAGGGCTCAGGATTTGAAGAAAATTGGAACCTAGAAAATAATGATTCCTTTGTGAAAACGCTTGTAAAATCTTTAAGTGACTTGAATGATGACATAGTACGCAAAATCAACCTTATCAAAGAAGATTCTCGGCAAGTCCAGATGAGGATAAATGAACTGGGCGTTGAAAAACTTGATGTGGAAGACCCGGATGAAGAAAAGCGTATTGATTTCGAGATTGCGAAAAAACAGGCTCTATTGAATTCTTATACAAAAGAAAAAAACACCCTTATGAATGGCAGCGGCAATGCATCTGAGGCTTTGAAAAACAGCACTATCAGTTATTTAGTTGACCATCAGGTGTTCCCGTCCCATGGATTACCGATAAACGTTGTGTCACTTGACGTAATGGAAAATAAGGAAGGAACCCAATACCCCGTTCTATGCGAAAAATTTGATTTGAGTCGCAACCGAGAACAGGCTATTAGGAATTTTGCCCCAGGGAACGAGGTTGTCGTTGCTGGCGCTCGGTATCGTTCTCTTGGGATCCGCGTAGATTTTCGTCAACGATTTGGAGTAACGATCCCCGAAGACAGAGAAGACTTTATTTCTCCTATTTATATATGCTCGAAATGCAAAACAATATTCAATGAGCGACAAGATCATGACTGCTGTCCTAATTGCGTAGATGAGGATGGAAACGCAATTCCGTTGAAGTCGCAAAAGAAAATAGAGCCCGAAGCCTTTGTGACCAATGTCGGATCCTTTGCTAGAAAAGAAGGAGTAAAAAACCCGGTTCACATGCCGTACAAGGTTATTACCGTTGTTGATGGGAAATCAGAAGACCGAGACGGAAATGTATTTTCTTCTTTAAAATTCATCCCATCAGCTCACGTGCATACTTATAATTCGGGCTACGGAGAGGGTTTTACTTATTGTAAGTCGTGTTATGCAGTATACCCGTGGCCCATTTCAAAAACGTCGGGAAACGAGTACAGCATCAATAGAAATTTCGGCGCACCTAACGGAAGCCCTCTTCGTTGCAGAGACCATCATAGTTTCAGCAAAAAAGAAAACTCCTTTTTCCTGTATAGTCACTATGTGACTAATGCAGTAGAAATACATATCAACGACGAATTCCGTAATCCGCTAGTTTCTTTTGACGATTCTATACGCAACACGTTGGGCATTGCTCTGAAAATTGCAATTACCAGGACTCTAGAAATTGAAGACAAAGAAATAAATTTCGCTCTACCAACGGAACACCAAATTCAGGATGGCTGCGATTTGATTCTATACGACACCAACGTGGGTGGTGTCGGTTATATTGATCGAATTGCAAGCAATAACTTCGACAATCTGTTGACAGTTGCCGTACGAGACATCTTGCTAGGTTCCGAAGAACACCGGCAAATTTGCCATGGAGCTTGCCCACAGTGCTTGATAAGTTACGGGACACAGTTCCTCTTCCAAAACGAAGCATCGGCACCTAACCGAATTCGCACATTAGCCGCATTGAACGTGGATAGAATAGTTGACAACGACATATACGATGATTTTCGCAACTATCTTGAGCAGCAAGATTATACAATTAAGGATACAGCCCTAATAAAGAACCAAATCGCAACAGCAGACACCCTAAAAATTAAACTGAATAGTTTGTCAAGTGATATTTTCAGTTCTCCCCTATGGGAAAGCATTCGGGATAGAGGAGGAAACACGCAGATACAACTTGCCCGAGCACCGCAGGATGATATTGAGAATGATATTGCAAAGAGAATGAGAGGTGTTTTTGGAATCCACTCTATCGTTATTGCGAACAACGATCTACCATTAGGCTTCTATATAAACGATAATATTTTTTTCGGGCTGTTCAGCTGGACAACAATGAACGCGGTTGATCCGCTCGGTGCAAGCGATGACAATCCTAAAACTTCTTGGGTAGAAAAACAGGAGCATTTTGAATTCGGCAATGTTGAAGTTTGGCAAGAGCCCTCCCAACTCAAATCGCACTCCCATTTGTGGACAGAGTCCATTTCCAAGAATAAATTGTCAACACTTGTCAAAGAGATTTTTGACGATCTATTTGGAGATGGGCAAATTCCAAATGAGATTGCCACCGCCGTTTCATGGATTTATGAAGATGAATATGCGCTATCGCCAGCACCAGCCGGTAAAAAAGACGTCTTGAAAGAAATCTTTGCATATCTGGGGATAGGCCACTTGTTACAAAATCCTGCAAATGGTTTAATTCGGTACCTTGATAGAGGCAATACATACTACGAAGATATTGCAAACATACAATGCGTGCCCAACGCCCGTGATACCGGAGAACTTCATGATCGTCGATTCAGAATTAAACTTGCTGATGAACGTTGGTTCATTCTATCAATGGGGAAAGGATTGGCGTCATTTGTCACGAGAAACGGCAAGTATGTAAAATTGCCAGGACATTTATCTTGGTCTATCCAGGATTTAACAAATTAAAAAGGAATAAAAGATGTCTTATTTCAATGAGAACAACTCTTTTGAAGAAATATTTCTTCTATACAAGTACCACGTATGTGAGGATGGCGGATTTCGTCTTTTCGCAAGCGAGGACGACTGTCTTGATGACGATGATTACAACTGCCTATTCAGAAAGATCGTGGCCGTTTCCCAACCGCAAAATCCGAATATACGGAATTTCACCGAGGCCACCAGAAATTTTGGCAACGATAGAAGATTCTTCTATCGCTGTTTTGGAATATACCTGCGAGAAGCAACGTTGCGATATGCAAACGGAACAACCGGGAACGAAGGAAGATTTTGGGAGCCTCTAGCGGATGGTGTAAACCGTGATTTTATAAGGAATCAATTTGGAGATAGGCTGTGGTTTTGGGGTAATAGGACTTTACGGAATGGACTACAAGGAGACGGACTATTCAAAACGATTTTCAACTCTTTCCGAGATCCCGAATTACATTGTTATGATGGCGAAATGGCTGAGCACCTTATGAAACTTGCCGTGTTGCCATGGAACAATAATCCATTGCAGCAGCGTTTATCTGATCTGATTTCTGCCTACGAAAGAAATCGTTTGCCTAGTTACATCAACGACCTTCCTTTACGTGGGTTGAACAGGTCTGAGAACACCAAGCGGCATTTGATTTTTAAAATTCAAGATTTTTTAGAATTTGCAGAAAAATGTGTGAGGGACAATATTGGTTTAGAAACGGCAAAACAGGAATTGAAAAACAATTTTCCTTATGTTAGAGTTTCTCGTCATTATTTTTTCTTGTGGTTAGATAGCATTTATGGCAATCAAGATACACGTAATCAGGTAAGAAATATTAGACATAGAGAGAAAACTGAGGACGAAAGAAATCTAGCAGCGAGGAGTGCCGCCGCCGATGCACAAATCGTTTGCACCATTCGTGATGGTGAATTTTGTTACATACTTCCGAGCAGAGTACATGTTGCCGACATGTTCGGCACATCTTTTGACGACATCAACAACAATGATCTCGTTGAAATATTTGAATCAGAAACGAGTGATCAACCATTGTTACAAATAAGAAACAAGCGTTTTATTTTTGATGATGGCGTAAACGAAACCGATTCCATATTTAAATTCTTAGCACTAAAGCAAATTGCTGTAGAGTTCAATGATGTTCGTATAACAATAGATAATCCATGGCACAAAGGAAAAAACGCGTTCTTCTTCGACGAGCTCGGGCGAGAAACCAACTCTTGGGACGGAAAAACTTTTTATGTTGCTTCTTTCTCAAATACGATTAATCGCATAACGGATTCTAAAGAAAACGCTATTCAGTTTGTTAGGAATAATCAGAACTCGGTTAATGTCTACAGCATTCCTGAATGTGCGAATATCGAAGATGTCGATTGTCTAAAAATTGAATTTAGCGACAATTCGTTTATAAGGGTAGATGCAGACGACCCTAAAGCCATTCACATACTTGCAAACTTTGCCGGCAAGCCACATTTTGTTCAGCAAAAATTTGCACAAAAAATAGGCGTAGGCTCTATCGAGTTCAGCCATTTGGGCGATATTGCACCAGAATCACTCGCAGAACAGGTAAGAAATTTCTATGCCGGCTATGCAGTGAGTCCAACGATTAATTCGGAATCAACAGATGTACCACACCTTGTTATAGAAAATATTTCTGACAATGTACTGGAATTGCCCCGGTGCACTATTGGCGAAAAATACATTCCAGCCATTACGCTTTTGCCTCAAAATTCATATACATGGGTCGCTAAGGAAGGTGACAATTTTACGGGGTATATAAAGAAGGGAAATATTCAAAACCTATCTCCGGAATGGGCCTTGGAAGGAGATTTGTATAAAGTACATAACACTGCTGAAACGGTTTCCTTCTCGCAAGGCGGTCCAAGATATAGCTTATTGAATCCCAATTATAGCGGTAGCCACTTTGGAACCCAAAAACACTCCAATCAGGTTTCTCAGAACAATGCCCCCTTTGATATCGTCCCAGAAGGCGCCCGTTATCTGTTCAGGTGGCGCGAAAACTCCGACACCTACGAAGTGTACGTTCCAAGGGACAAAACTGTTCGTGAATGTTACGAAAAACTTGGAATAAATGGAGCAGAACTATGGTTTGGCTGGGAATTTGAAGGGACGCGCTTTGAAGAACATTTCGAGGCAGAGCCAAACTATACACCCATTGAACGTGACGAAGAATTTTATGACTTACCAGAAAGGGATAAACTTAGGAATCTTGTTTGTTGCGTAACTGGGGAACCGTTCTCATCTTCCGCGAATCAGTCTTTTGTAAAGTACGTGGCTAGAATTTTACAAAGAAACAGCATTAAATGTAAGTGGTGGCTCTTGCATGGGGTCGAATATTTAGCGACCCCTGCACAAGTCCCTTATTGGGTGCGGAATGCATATAATTCTGGTTGGCGACAAGCAAACGGGGAATTCTATATACATGTATATCCAATCTGTTTATTAGACAATGACATGACATCGGAAAAAGCCATTGAGCTGAGCAAAGCTGTTTTCTATTGGAAGAGCCAATTTTACTGCTCGCTGCTGGATTATCTAGACGAACAACCTGATCTTAACAATGTTACGGAAATAGTCGAAAAACATATGATTTTCTCCATGGAAGGAGTAAATGTGCAGAATGTCGCAGAACTACTCAGGATCGGCCACGAAGAAGATGTGGACATGATGATTATGGAATCTGTTCGCCGATTTGTTCCAAAACTGATCAGGTATTTAAATACGTAGCACAGCCTAATCATAGTTAACACTAGAAAGCGCAAGCCCCACCCTCCTGCGGCAGGTCGACTTCAACTTCCTGGACCTCAACCGCTTCCTGCTCCTTCGGGAGCGGGTACTTGTCGTCTTGCGCTTCAAAATTAAATTTCTACATCACTTTTTGCATATTTTTGTCCTCAAAAGACTGCTATATGTCACAAAACAAATCTAGGATGAAAGATTTAAAAATGTATTTGTGATAAATACAAAAAACTACCCAAGCGTAATCTTGCCCGCGGCAATGTCGATGAGGGTCCTCCTTCCGGCCATCAAAGCCCCGCCAACGATGGCAAGGGGCGATACGCCCAGCATGCTGAAGTTCGCAACGAACATTTTCCGTCCCTCTTCGGGCACTACGCCCGCCTCTACTGCATACGTAGTCCCCTGCAGCACCAGTTCGGTGTTGTAGATGGGCGTGGTGAAGTTGCCTAAATGCGGGTTGAAGTCGGCCTTTTCCCCAATGGGCTGCCGGCCCTGCACCAAGTCGCTCCTGACGTACGCAATCGGGGCTCCGGTATCAAAAACGACAATGCCCTTTCGTCCGTTCACCTCCGCATCGAGAAACAGGTAGCCATTGTAGGTGCAGTCCAAAGCCTCACCTTCGAGCGTGAGGTCATCCCCGAAGGAGACCGTGCTTGCAACGCTGTCGATGAGCACTTTCTGCCTAGAGATGTCCGTCATGCCCATAATGGTTGTCACTGGCTGGCCAGAGTGTTCCTCCAGCGTGTCAAAACCAGCGAGGGGGGCAAGCATCGAATCCTTGCGTACTGTCGCCGGGGCTCCAGTATCGACCAACACGGTCTCGCCGCCTTTCTTGAATACGATGTATCCGTTCGCGTTTTCCAGGGTGTAAGTTTCCATGTCATCTCCTTGTCTAGGTTTACATTTAATATATCGAAATACCGCTTGAAGGTGTAATGTTTTTTTTGACGGAATCATTTTTTTAGAAAAAAAACATGCACGCATTTACATATACGCATGGCCAAGCGATAGATAATACGTAAGGGCAATAACCCGGGCGTGGCATAGGGATAACAGAACAAAAGGAGGCTAAAACATGATAGACAACGAGAAAATCGAACTGATGAAGCCCATCATGGGGTCGGCCTCGCTGCTGGCGTCGTGTTACCTCTTCCACAACAGTTTACATGTGCTCTGGAAAAACCGATAAATAATATAGTTTTCCACCTATAAAAAGGATTGTTTTCAAACTCCTAAACGTCCCTGCTATGAAAAAAAAGAGATACTACGTACTTCTTCCCAATTATGGCCTTTCCAAAGAACGGGCTAATCAAGACCGCTACGCACCTCGACAGGAATCCTTCCACCAGTTCACCCGACGAACTAGCGCAGGGATCCCGCTTACCAGCGAAGATGTGGAAATATACAAGAAAGAGGAATCAGCACGGATAGAAAGGCGGATAAGGCTTTTCTGGGACAGTTTTCCAGTAATCATGAGAAGCTGGAAAAAAATCCTGAAATACCCCGCCTTGTCCAACATCCCGTTAGACTCCATCGGCTTAGTTCCCTGCTTTAGCGGCATAACGCTCGGGGCGCTCGTGTTTGCCTGGCGCGCGTCCTGCATGCGCTGCGAATGCCCCCAATGCCATGGAGAGGCGTATGTAATCCCGTTCTACATACGCCCGATTTTCGATGGCGCATCCACAGATTTCCCAGAAGCATGCCCCATTTATTGCAGTTCCTGCGGCGAGGAGGACGATCTCTATGATCATGAATACGACCCGAGAAGCAAAAGCGATTCATTCCACTTCCTTCTGGAATGCTGGAAGCGCTGTTGCCACCCGACATACTCAAACCTGCTGTACGAACAAGCCCTACACCTGCTAAGGCTGAGCGAGGTTTATGGAGAAGATATTGAAGAGTTCGGCGAGCCTTTTACCGCTATTGCAGGGCCAAAAAGAAAATTCTCCGACGCAGACGCGACCGGCGAGGAACTGATCGCGCTCTTGCGCGAAGACGAGCCGTACCAGCTTGAAGGCGCTTCTAGGGAAACACTCCTAGGCATCATCCACAACTACGAAAGGATAATGGGATACGATCCAGAGGCCGCAACATATACGATCTGTGACTTCGAAATGCCTATAGATGCGAGCTATGACTTTGAGAAGCCTATAGATGAGGACGTACTAAACGAACGGGCAAAGGAAATGGAAGAGCTTCGCCCGGAAAATCTTCCGGACGAGTCTTTAAAGAAAAAGATAAAATACTATGAAGATCTGTTGCGGTAGAATAGATTTCCAAGTACGACGCCGACACTATCCTGAAGGTGTCCCCTGAATTCCTAGCAAGGGTATTCAGAACATCACGCGATAGCGGATCAGCTTTTCGTAGTGGCGGCCTTTGAGGTCGCGGTAGCCCTTGCGGGCGGGCGTTTCGCCGTCAAACGTCTTTTGCGGCACGATTCGTGCCGTTCCAGAAGATGATTCGGCAACAGAACCAGATGACGCCACAGAACTGCTCGAAAGACCGTATTCAAATGCGCCGAGGTCAGGCGCTTCGCCCACAAACGGGAAACCGAGATTTTCGCCCTTGTCAATGGCGCGGCTCCCCTTCTTGAGTTTCAAGAAATCTACATAGGGCAAACTACCGTCGGCGTTGCGCGGGCCAAGCATTCCCGGAATTGTAGAGAGGTCCTTGCCGGTCACGGTCATGCTCGGGTCATCGAGACTCACGAAGTCATCTTCCGTCAAGTCCAAATCAAGGTTCCAGGTGTTATTTTCGCCCGCCGGACAATCCACATAATGGTCGATGTTCTGGCTCGAAATTTTCTCCCAGCACGTTCCGATTTGCGAAACCTTGTTCGAGAAGGCGATGTTGTTCTTGAGCACGTGCGCCTTGTCGCCCGTCAACGGGACCACTTCGGCTATGCGAGTCCTTTCATCTTCAGCGTAAAGTGTCGACGCCATGGTGTAGGCTCGGTCGCCGTTATTGTAAGCAGTGTTGTTTGTCCAGGCGCTACCGA
>JAEEGK010006256.1_pt1 | contig 28691 bp, 23 predicted proteins | sample 8958771 | NCBI WGS metagenome assembly JAEEGK01 (sample SAMN16246547, study PRJNA631951) | gut metagenome | biome: gut microbiome; feature: rumen; material: SC-attached | host: Bos | place: Iran: Karaj | collected 2018-10 | reverse complement strand
TAGTCATGGCGAAGTAAGAGGCGATGATATCATTTATGATGTACAGAATTATGGCACAGCAAATGAGACGATTATTTACCTTTATGAAAACGATTTTGGACCGATAAGTAATGGAGGTAAATCGTCACCGATTATTACATATTGTATGGATATGTCCAATTATAGGCATGCCTGCACCAATATAGGCGGTATAGCAGGAATTACAATGGATGGAATCTACTATGACGCCAAAAACTATGATCCGGACAATCAAGTATCATGGGGAAGCAACGTGGATATAAATAAGAGTAAGCTGAACGTAGTTAATTGCAACGCTTACAGAATATACAACAATTCTGAATTATCACAGCTTAACCTTGATGGAACAGGAAAGATGAAAAATGGTTCCCTAAAAAATATGATTCAGCATGACTTTTACAAAGGAGCGTTAATAGGATATTGTAAGTATACTAAAGTTACTGATTGCACAACAAATGTTTCTTCATCGGATAATACAAGCGGGAAACCTTATGTATTTGGTCGAAACTATGTAGGAGGCTTATTTGGATGCTTTGATTTTTCTTGGGTTGGAGATCAGCCCCAAAATGGTAAAGCTTATAATATAGTCAACACTAATAATGTTATAGGTGTTATGTATGTTGGAGGCTTTGCAGGAGGATGTGGAATAGGGTGCTGTAAGATGGAAAATATTTCTTATAGGCATCCTTCAATGAATGCAGGTTCTCAGCCTTCTCAGGTTCATGGAGGCGAATCAAAAGGGACAATAAAATATGTTGAAAATACTGCGGTGGTTTTAGGAATAAAAAGAGATGCTCTTGATAATGGTGATAATGGAATCATAAAAAAACAGGATGTTGCTATTTACAGACAGGATTATTCGACGGGAACTTCGGCATGGCAAGATATGTATACCGACGAATATGATGGAGGTATAGGAGGAATCGCCGGAGTATCAAGACTTCAATTTGATCATGCAGATAATATTCAGTCAGCCGTAACGAAGAATTATGCGTTGCAGCTTCTTAACGGGGGCGCACTTAATTACGATAACATCACAATTGAGGAATGTGATGTTATAAGAACTAAGACCATATATGGCGGTAATGGCGTAGGCGGTATTGTTGGTATTAGCATCGGATATGGAATAGCTAATAACAGCAAAGTTGATGCTGTAGTTTATGGAAACGACGTAGTCGGTGGATTATTTGGCGGTGGAACAAATATTAGCGGTACACAAGGAAAGACTACATCTAAGAATACAGCTGAAAATAGCCTCGTAATAGGTCGCAATATGGTTGGAGGATGTATTGGCATAAACACCTTTGATGGTACTAATGCTAAAGCGGATAATATCAAGGTGATCGGTCAATATGCAGTTGGTGGTATGGTCGGTATAATTACTGAAGGCACAAAATTAGAGGGAGATGTAAACAACTCTAAGGTATATGCTAAAGCATTTGCCGGCGGATTCTGCGGCTTGATAGGTAAAGAACCGAACGTATCAAGAGCAAGCATAAGTAATGTTGAAATTAATTCGAAATACTTTTCGGGCGGATTTGCTGGGGCTGTATATACCAGCGAAGAGATAAAACTGAATAATATTAAAGTTGAAAAGATTCAGGATACGAGAATTAAAAGTACTATGTTTGCCGGAGGATTGATAGGTTTTTACAATTCTAGACAGAACACAAAGAGTATAAGTATAAGGGGAAGAAAGAATATTGATGATAATCTTGTGGGATTAATTAATCGATTTGAGCATGAGAATAAAACCGGAGATGAGTTATATCCATATGTACTTGGAGTTCTTACAGGAAATGAAGTTGCGTTGAGTAATTCTGCTGTGGCAAATATTACATTTGAAAAAAGCACTGTTAAATTGGAAGATACATGTAATGCCAATGCAAATATCGGAGCAGGCGGAGTATTCGGATATTTGCCTAAGGGATTGCAGGCTACTATAGATTTAAATCCCTCCAAAGTTCAGAATGAAACCTTGATAACTACCGGTAATGCTATTGCTCCCTTGGAAGGAGAGTCTACTTCATTCTCGTATTCAGGTGGAGTATGCGGCAGAATACCTGAAAAAACAACAATTATAAATGCGGTATTTAAAGGTAAGATAATGTCTGCTTCATCGGAAAATTATGGACAGATTGCAGAGATTAACTTAGGAACAATAGATGCATGTTCATACACGAGTGATATCGGAACAGGCGCGAAAAACGTCGGCGGAATATGTGGTATCAACAAGGGAACTGTAAAGAATATCGATGTTTCAAATGTATCGGTATCTGCTGCTAATGCAGTTAATATCGGAGGAATAGCAGGTATTAATCGAGGAACGATTACCGCATGTAAAAACCATATGAATATTCCCGGAGGAAAGAATGCAGGCGGTATTGCAGGAAGCTCAGCCAATTCAACATTTGAGAGTTGTTCCAATTTTGCTGAGATAACAGGAACAGACGTAGCTGGCGGGATAATGGGTGCTGTCGAAAATGGTGCCGATACATTCGCATTTAAAGATTGTGTTAATACAGGTAAGGCTACAGCGACAGCCAATGCAGGTATAGCTGCAACTGTAGCGGGAACAGCAACGTTTGAACTATGTAGAAATTACGGCGAAGCTGATTATGCATTGACCGCAACAGATGTTTCTACTCTTACAGCATATACCATCACAAAGTGTCTTGAGGCAGGAGGAAAAGGCGGTGACAGAATAGCCAATAATGCAACTTCCGATAAGCTGGTGAGAAGTTTTTATCTTATTGGAACAAGCGATAAAGTACCTGACGAAGATCCTTCAATATACGATGAGACACAGGATACAAGCGAATGGGCGGTTAATCTTAAGAGAATTGCCGATGGAAGTATTGTATTTGAGAGAGGTAATGTGTATTACACAACAGGGATAAACACCGGTGTTGATATTACAGCTGCATCATATGATCGCAATGCTTTATATGCGGATATAGATGCAGGATTCAAGTCGATGGCGGACAAGGAGACAGATTATCCCAATAACGATACCACAGACAAGAAGGGATTCGTTAAGACTCCCGCGTCACCTTAATAAACGATAAAAAAGGGTCTTGATAAAAAGACGGGAATTGATGATGAGCAAGAGAAACAATCACAACAACAAAGGCGCCGCCATGATTATGACTGTAATTATCATTGCGATAATTATGGTATTCTGTTTTTCGCTCATTCTTGTCTCATACAACTTATATGCATCACAGAACAAAAACCTTGCTACTATGCGTAATACTGAAGCAAGTGAATCACTGGTTCATGCATTGGATGCGGAACTGACAGACAACGAAAACATTGGAAAGAGCCCGCTCTGGAAATACATTCGAATGAATGTAGCATACAAGACAGATTTTACATCTGATCCTGATTGGAAGGATTGGCCTTATTATGATCCGAGTGCTTCATTAGGACCTCATAGTGAAGCTTCAGCAGTCAGAGAGTTTGCGCTTACGGGCAATCCCGATATGCAGGGTGTACCTGCAGATGTAAGAGTATATATGTATTGGATGATTCCGGGTTCCGTAGATGATTTCAAAACAAAAGTTGAAGGTGGAGGATATCCTAATGGAGTTCGTCTTCACGTTAAGGTAGTGTCTAAGACAGCGAACCAGACATATGAAGCAGAGGAAGTATACAAGCTTACTGTCAGAAAAAATGACAATGAAGGAAAGGCAATCTTATCAGCGATAGATTCATCTTGTAATCCTGGTGGTCATACAATTGATTCTAATGAAAAGTGGATTTGGAAGAGAGTTAAAAAGTAGTTTGTTATGATGAAGAACAATTTAGAGACTAAATTGAATATGTCTTTCCTAAAGAAGAATAACAGTGGTTCTACCATGGTAGAGACACTGGTTTCGTTCGTCATTCTTTTCCTCATTCTTGCATCTCTTTACGGTATAGTTGCATTCTCATCTGAGCTCTATATGCGTAGTGTTGATACCTCAAGACTTCTTCAGAAGTTCACCAGAGAGATTAATAAGAAAGATGAGCTGATTGGAATCGATTCAACTTCTTTTATCAAAAAAGAAGAATACAAGGCCGGCTACACCAAGGCAGGAAGTGATGGAAACTTTGCAGCGCTTGAACTGACACTTGTAGTAGATGATACCAATTCATCATTTACAGGTTCTGATGCGATGAAAAATAGCAGAATTAAGCTTAACAATACTGCTACAACAACATATGTGTGCAACGATTCTACATTCGAGGAGAAAAAGATAATTGTGCCCAAGGCAATAAGGTATGAGTATGAACATGATTAGACTTATCAAAGAAAAATTGAATATTAAGTCTTCTCGTTCGGGAAGTACTCTTATTGAGATGGTTGTCAGTTTCACTTTGCTTGCTATCTTTTTATCTACTGCAACAGTTATCATCTCCAACGTGACTAATCTTTATTACCATGTCAGAGGTGAGAGCTATGCGAGACAGGTTGGAGATATAGTAACTCAAAAGATTGTATCAGAGATAAGCGGAGCGAGATATTCCGCAACCAACAATAACTACAATCCGGTTATATATACAGAGTCAGAATTATCCGTAGGCGATGGAGAAAAAGTAGTCGGCAACTCGATAGCTTTTTATGATGGAACGGACACGAGAGTTCGTATCTTTGCATCAGGCTATGCAAGTGGAAAAGACCCTAATGATGACGGTATATTCCAAATCTTTTATTATCCAATTAAAGATGAGACCGATTCAACAAATGATAGGGTTGGTACCTACTGGGGATTTGATAAAAAGATTTATAACGGATACAAAATCACGAGAATGAATTTTGCGCAGGCCAACACATCTCTTAATGAACAGTTGGCAGCAGAATATAACATTGCGGATGTGCACAAGGATCAATATCCTTCCAATGTTATGGCAGTATACATGACTCTCAAGAGTGAGAAATACGGAGAGTACAATATCTGCAGATTTGTTAAGATGTATGATTATCCTGAAGACGTGGATGATTTTATTATAAAAGCAAGTGAGAATTAGACTATGAGTTCTGATGGTATGAGAGACAAAATCAACGTAGCTTCTTTTATACGTGTCATATTGATAGTGGCAGGCGTTTTAATCTTAAGCGCTGTTGGTTTTTTCGTGGCTAACACTCAGATACATGCGAGAGCAGCATTCAGAGATGCCAAGAATGTATACCTTGCACTTTCAGCAACTGAGATTGAATACTACGCGGCAGGAAAGACGATTTATGATCCTACGATGGAAGGCAATCTCGCAGAGGGTGTTAGAGAACGTGTTGAGAAACTTGCTGATAGTGAGGGAACTTACAAGATAGTTTCTTATGATGTAAAAAATCATCGACTTACAGGATTGCAGTACAACAACGGCAATTATTATGTTGATTATACATACAAAAAAGGTCAATCAAAATGGGAAGTAAAGTATATGATGACTATCAGTCGTTATGATGACTGATTGACGGATTTATGATATACTTTTTATAAGTGTGACTAAGCACGAAGGGGAAAGAAAATGGCTAATTTTCGATACAAAGCCCAGGACAAAGAAGGCAAGATAATATCAGGTACTCAGGCAGCCGGCAGTGAGAACGAGTTGCATGAGAAGTTAAAAGGTGATGGACTCTTCCTTATTGAAGCCAAGGAAACTAGTGTAGGAAAAAAACGTTATAAAAGACTCAAGTACGACAGACTGTCGGACTTTTCACGTAATCTGTCAAAACTTTTGGCAGCAGGTGTTACTCTCGTTAGAGCTCTCAAGATTATATCCGATGATGAATCAATTCCTCAAAAGGAAAGAGAACTCTATGCAGATGTTCTAAAACTTGTCAGAACAGGTATGCCCTTATCGGATGCTATGGAAGAACAGGGCGATACCTTCCCTTCATTATTCGTCAACATGATTAGATCTGCTGAGTCCTCAGGCAACCTCGATGATACCGCAGCTAACATGGCTGAGTACTACAGCAAGGAATATAAAATCAGTCAAAAGATTTCAAGTTCCATGACTTATCCCAAGATACTTTCAGTATTGATTGTACTTGTAGTAACAGTAATTATGGGATTTGTTCTTCCACAATTTGATGACCTCTTTGCTCAGATGGGAGAACTTCCTCTTGCAACAAGAGTGCTTATGGCGATAAGTGGCTTTGTTGCTCACAGATGGTATGTTCTTATTTTTGCAGCAATCCTTTTATTCATGCTTTATAAGATTGTATTCTCCATTCCAGCTATTCGTTTTTGGATAGACAGAATTGAGATTCATCTTCCTAAGATTGGAAAGTTAAGACGTATTATCTACACAGCAAGATTTGCAAGAACTTTATCCAGTCTTTATTCCGCAGGTATTCCTATTATTACCTGTCTTCAGATTGCAAAGACTACGGTTGGTAATCTTTATATAGAGAGCCAGTTCGATGATATGATAGCCAAGGTTCGAGGCGGTGAGAATCTCAGTGCCGGAATAGACAGTATAGATGGATTTGTAAAAAAACTCACGTCGAGCGTCAGCGTTGGTGAAGAGACAGGTGAACTTGACAGTATGCTCGTATCCATCGCAGACCAGATGGATTACGATGCGGAGATTGCTACAGAAAAACTTGTGGCTATGATTGAGCCCGTGATGATAGTTATCATGGCAGTGATAGTAGGCTTCATCATGATAGCAATTATTCAGCCTATTTATGGATCATATCAGTCGATAGCTGATACAGCAATGTAAATAAAGGACTTCCTTTATATATAAAATGATTTAAGAATAAAAGTAATTAGACTTCCGAGGAAGGGAGAGAAAAAGTGAGCGTAAGCATATATCTGAATAACATTGAAGTTCAGATTGTACAGGGCAGCCGCGGCAACAAGGGATCATTCCAAGATTCCGTTACCGTCAATGCACCCGAGGGCAGCATCATCAACGGAACCATCACAGATTCCGCTGCTTTTGTTGACTTCTTAAAAGAAATCTGGGCGTACTACAGATTCCCTAAAAATGACGTACATCTGGTAGTCGGTGGTAACAAGATGCATGGTCGTAACCTCGAGGTTCCGGCAATGTCAGCAGCCAAGACTCAGGAGTTCATTGCACGTGAATTATCCGATATGGGTAAAGAGGGCGAGGACAGTATTATCTGTTACAACGTTCTTTCAGGAAAAGCAGGTAAAAAACTCAAGAACTATTATGTTGAACTTGCCGACAAAGAACTTGTAAAAGACTACGTCGAGATTTTTAAGGAAGCAGGCATTACTCTTAAGAGCCTTGTTTCATCAGAAGGAAGTATTATCAGCCTGGTTGATAAGACTGTTAACGGTCAGTTTAAGACCTTCGTGTTACAGATAATGAGCGGTAACATGGTATCCAACATCTTCTTTGTTGACGGTACCTTCAATTATATCAACTCGGTTCGTATTTTTAACGAAGCAGGATCTGCAGCATATTATGACGACTGTGCGAGATCGCTTAGTAACCTCAATCAGTTTATTCAGGCTCACAAGATTGAACAGAAGGTTGAAAAAGTTTTCATAGCCGGCTCGGACAAAGTCGACATGTATTTCTATGGAGATATAGTTGCTCAGTATGGGCTTGATGCTCCAATCGCTATCATGAATCAGGGCCTTGGACCCAATGCAGACAAGAATCATAAGGCACAGCAGGTTATCTTCGCTTTGTCAGGTCTTTACACAGATGGCAAAAAGGAGAGCAACTTCCTTTCTAATATTAATAAGAAGGAAAAGCAGTCCAAGATTAATCCTGAACTTAAAAAGAGTATATCCATTGTTGCATCAACATTGGTTATCATGCTTTTGTTGTTCTTCATTACGTTTGGACTTCGTATGATTAGACAGGTCAAGTATAACAGACTTATCGAGTACAACGAGGATCCGACCATTATGATGCAGGTAGGTCTTTTTGATAAGTTCTCAGAAAAAAGAGATGCACTTGCAGCAAGAGCCAATTCAATAGACAACATGCTCAATACGATTCAGACATATCCTATTTTGACAAAAGATGTTGAAAAGATTTTATTTGATACAGCTAAAGGATATGCGGAGATTGAGATAGGCAGCTTTGATGCTGAGAACGGACTTGTTAATGTTACAGCTAAGGCGAGAGACGTAGAACTAATCAATCAGTATATATACCGCTTGCAGGATCAGGATATATTCAGCAGCGTAAAATACTCCGGATATACATATAATCAGGACGGAACCTGGAGCATCAATGTAACTTGTATGTTTGCAGAGGGCGTCGGAAGGGAGGCTAAGGATGAAGAATAGTTTATCCCGTAACGATAAGAGACTCTTACTTTTCATGTTCCTCTTTGTAGTAATAGTAGGTATTGGATACTGGGGAATATTCCCCCAGATCAAGGCTTTTAGAACCCTTGAAAAAGATATCGCCAGAGAGGAAGCATTACAAGCTGTTAATGAGCAAAAGGTTGCTAACGAGGTCTTCGTTGAGAGTCAGTGCAAAGAGTACGAAGAGATGATGTCAAAGGACAAGGATAAGTTCTATGACATGATGAACGAGGCTGACATTGATCTTTTACTTACTAGCAAGGCAATTAAGAATAAGCTCGAATCTTTTAACCTCAATATTGATATCGATTCAGAGCCTTCAGACAGAAAGGCATACAGATACTCAGAACTTTACGAACAGCAACAGGTTTGGGAGCGAGAGAGAGCAATTGCCGAGAGTATGGAGAGTGAATCTGAGGAAGACGAAATACTCGAAGACTTTTCAGGCAGCAAAAAGAAAAAGAACTCCGATGAAGAGGAAGAAGAGGAAATAGATGAGACAGTAGATATCTTTGGTAATTCTGAGTTAGTTGGTGCCAATACAGATATCTATGCTGCTAAAGTAACCATGACTATCGGTGGCGACAGAGCTAATCTCGAAGCATTCCTTAAGGAGATTATGGAATCCGACAAAGAGATTCTCATCACATCATTTGCTTGGAGCAAGTATCGTGTTCAGAAGACAAAGCAGGGAGTTATAGTTACAGATAAGAATAAGAACTCTCTTAAAGCAGAAGACTATGAACTCGTAGAACTCGACGCACTTACTATTACAATGGAAATATACATGTGCGATAAAGATTGATATTCAGCATAGGGGAAATACAGATGGATATTAAGAACAACAGAAATATTCGTATAGGTGATGTACTTAAGGAATTCGGCTATGTATCTGACGAACAGATAAGCGATGCCATTGAATACCAAAAGCAGCACAACGGAGTCAGAATGGGTGGCGCGCTTATTGAGCTTGGCTATATTACCGAGTCTCAGATGCTCGAGGCGCTTGGCCAGAGACTTCAATACAGACTCGTCAATATATCGGATTTGTCATTTGATACCAACGCCGTTGCGATGATTCCTCGTGCACTCGCAGAAAAATACGGAATATTGCCTTATAAGTTTGAGGATAATGTTCTCTATATTTTGACCAACGATCCTCTTAACTTTTACGGCATTGAGGATGTAAGACAGGTTGCAGGTACGGATATTCATATTGAACTCTCCGAAAAGCAGCCGCTTGATAATGCTATACATTATTACTATTCGGAATTGTCAGCCAAAAAGGCTGCGGACAAGGCATCAAAGTCAAGCCTTGCAGAAGTAGATGAGATTGAAGTTAACGTTGAGGAAGGCGATGATGATGCACCTATCATCAACCTCCTTAATTCACTCGTTGTCAGAGCATACAACTCCAATGTATCCGATATTCATATCGAGCCATTCGAAAAGCACACGGCAGTTCGTATGAGAATGGATGGTGTCATCGTAGACTTCATGACACTTCAGAAAAACATTCACAACTCACTCATTGCACGTATTAAAATTTTGGGTGATTTGGATATTGCTGAGAGACGTATTCCTCAGGACGGACATTTCAAAACTAATATAGAAGGAACTCCCGTCAACATAAGAGTTTCAGTTATACCTACAGTATTTGGTGAAAAGGCAGTACTTAGACTTCTTGCATCTGCTGCTACAATCGATCATTCCGGAACATTCGGTATGAACGAGAAGAACTACGATATAGTCAGCAAGATGCTTCGTTCACCAAATGGTATTATATATGTAACAGGACCTACAGGTTCAGGTAAGTCTACTACGTTATATATGATTCTTCAGGAACTCTCACAGAGAGCGGTTAATATATCTACCATCGAGGATCCTGTAGAAAAGAACCTACCCAAACTCAATCAGATGCAGGTTAACAATACAGCAGGACTGACATTCGAAGTTGGACTTCGAGCCCTCCTTCGTCAGGACCCCGATATTATCATGCTTGGTGAGACACGTGATGCCGAGACAGCATCCATATCGGTTAGAGCCGCTATCACTGGTCACTTGGTTCTCTCGACACTCCATACCAATGATGCAGCGTCATCCGTTACCCGTCTTATCGATATGGGTATCGAACCATTCATGATGGCCAACTCGCTTGTTGGTATAATAGCTCAGCGTCTTGTCAGAAAGGTTTGCCCGGACTGCGGACAGTGGGGCACGCCTACAGAGGAGGAGCAGAGAATAATCGGCTATCCTATATCTCAAGTGGTTCACAGGGTTGGATGTCCTAAGTGTAACAACACAGGCTACAGAGGCCGTATCTCAATCCACGAGATTCTTCCTGTAGATAAGAACATCCGTAGAATGATAGCTCAAAATGCTACCGCAGAAGAGATAAAAGACTACGGCAGAAAGAATATAGGTATGCTTACACTTAAAGAAAGCTGCGTAGAACTCGTAGAACAGGGCATTACAACCGTCGAGGAACTCGCAAAAGTGGCATACTACGAGGACTAATTAAGATTTCTTAACGGCTCAAAGTATTGAAAATGCGATGATTTTCATTGTGACTGAAAAGATTTTTTCAGAAAAATAATTTTTTGCTTAAGTCAGACTGAGGTTCAGTCGATATAATTAGTGCAGGGAAGCTTAAGACATAAAAATTGAAGCTTTCAAATATATAAAAAATACTCATTAGGAGGATAAAGATATGAATAAGAAGAAAATGGAAAACAAAGGTTTCACACTTGTTGAATTAATCGTAGTACTCGTAATCCTTGCAATCCTTGCAGCAATCCTTGTACCCGCATTACTCGGATACATCGATAGAGCAAAAGAGAAACAGTACGTACTTAATGCTAAGTCAGCACTTACAGCTACACAGGCTGAGTTCTCATCACTTTATGGTGAGGGAAAAGATGTGTTATCAGGAACAGGCGATACATTTGAAAGAGGTTCAGTAGTTAAAAATACTGCTGATACACCTTCAGGTACTAAATTTTATGTGTGCGTAAATAATAATGCAAAAGAAGGATCTAACACTATTACGGGTGCTGTTCCCAAGAATCATAAAAGATTTACTGTAACATATGCTGCTTATAATGAAGGAAGTTATTGGATTGTTTATAATGGCACAAGTTGGACGAGTACTACTTCTGATCCTACAGGTTCAGTTCCTTCAGGGACAGGCTATGATTTCCAAAAATGGGCTCTTATTTATGATGGAAATACTAATTAATTAAGAGTTAAAAAAAGCATAGAAGATATCTGAATTAATGATATAAAAATAATTACCTGCAAATCTTAGAGTTTTAGTAAACAATCATAGATTTGCAGGTTTTTAGGGTCGAGAAAATGAATCATATGTTGAGAGAAAGAATGAAACACAATAACTCATCAAAAAAGAATAAAGGATTTACACTTGTAGAATTGATTGTAGTGTTGGTAATACTTGCCATCCTTGCAGCCATTTTGATTCCTGCTCTCATAGGATACATAGACAGGGCCAAAGAGAAGCAGTATATATTGGAAGCAAGAACTCTTCAGACAGCAACTCAGGCAGAACTGACAGAATATTACGCAGCATATGCAGATACTCTGCAAAAGGGCAAATCAATCGTTCCTGATATAGCAAGTAATAAAGGACCGGAAGCGAAAAACGGAGATATAGATGCGACCGGTACCGCATTTGCCAAGAAAGTTCTTGCTACTGCAGACAGAGACAATAAGGATAAAAAGAATAATACTGAGGATGATGAACCTTATCTTTACATGATAGCAGTTGGTTCTAATCATGATAAAAATATTCAGAATGGAAGCAATAATGTAACTGCGCATGATAAATACACAATATATTATGCATTGTACATGAGGGATAAGGATTCCGCTCCATATTATTATTACAACGGAAAGTGGAGCAAGAAGAATCCCCGTGGCGAGGGCGGAGATAAAAAGGAATACTTTACCGAGTATAATTATGTTATTGATGGTCCGCAAAAAGATATGAGACTCCAATACTATCTTATTTCCAATAAAACAAATAAGACTATGGCTCAACTTTGGGATTATATTAAGAAAGATATTGATAAGAAGTGGAATTAGTCATTAGATACTAAGATGAGTACATTCGAATATGATTAATATAATGCCAGAATACAATATATAGATAAGAAACCTAATAAAGAATAAAGATGTTAAAAGTCACAAATAACTCAGTTGTTTGTGACTTTTTTACAACTACGAAATATTGATTATGTATATATTGCACATAAAAACGCATGTTTGATGTGAAAATTATATAGAATATTAAGATTGTTAACATCTTAACAGGATGATATAATGCCTCAATATACAGGGGATTGCAATCACAGAAGGTAATCGGACTTGAGGGTGTGGCTGGATTTAAGCAAAGGAAGTGATTGTATGAATTACATTATCGAGATCGAGAACGGAACATGGTTTATGGGCTGGTCTCCGCTTGACGGCACGATGCAGACAACTAATGAAGTTGCACTTGCATATCGTATGAGGAGAACAGTCGCATCAAGAACTTTGCCCAAGGTAGTAGATAAGTATGGCAAAGGTCGCATTATGAACCTTGTTGCATAATTGGTTATAAAAACTGAATATTGATTACTCGAATGTTGGAAGTACCCGGCTCGCGTATGCGTGCCGGGTACTTCTTTTTTATCCCTGAATATCAGATTTTTGAAATATAAAAAGAAAATGAATACAACAAAACAAGTATATATAATACGAAAAGCCTCTGGAATGCCTTTAAATAGGGCCTTCGAAAAAATTTAAAAATTTTTACATTAACCTATTGACATAGTAGGTTAAAAGGATTATATTAGATTTACCGACCGGACAAGTAGGCAATAAGAAAGGTAACAACATGGCAACGAAATACATCATTACATATTTATCCAACCTCCTTTTAATACGAATGTCGCGATGTCGATGTTATTAAGGAAACGTTAATCAAGATATTCTAAGAAAAGAGAGGATAATTTAAATATGAGCAACTATAGATTTGAAACATTACAGATTCACGTAGGTCAGGAGAGCCCTGACATCAGTACAGACGCAAGAGCGGTACCCATCTATGCTACCACTTCTTACGTATTCAAGGATTCCAAGACAGCAGCCGGAAGATTTGGCCTCACAGAGTCAGGTAACATTTACACAAGACTTATGAATCCTACTTCAGATGTTTTTGAAAAAAGAATCGCAGCACTTGAAGGTGGAATCGGAGCATTATCAACAGCATCAGGTTCATCAGCTATCACATATGCTATCCAGAACATCACAACAACAGGCGATCACATCGTAGCTTCCAAGAACGTATACGGCGGTACATACAACTTACTTGCACATACACTTGTAGATCAGGGACTCACAACAACATTTGTTGATCCTTCCGATCCTGAGAATTTTGAAAAAGCAATTAAGGATAACACCAAGCTTCTATATGCAGAGACACTTGGCAACCCTAATTCAGATATCGCTGACCTTGAAGCAATCAGTGCTATAGCACATAAGCATGGAATTCCCCTTATCGTGGATTCCACATTCGCAACACCTTACCTTCTTCGCCCCATCGAGCATGGTGCTGACATCGTAGTTCATTCAGCAACCAAGTTCATCGGTGGACATGGTACAGTAATGGGTGGTGTAATCGTAGATTCAGGTAAGTTCAACTGGGCAGCTAATGATAAGTTCCCCGGACTTTCCAAACCCAATCCTTCATATCATGGCATTGTATTTACTGATGCAGTAGGTGAAGCAGCTTACATTATCAAACTAAGAACAACTATCATGAGAGATCAAGGAGCAGCACTTTCTCCTTTCAACTCATTCTTGTTAATCCAGGGACTTGAGACACTTTCACTTCGTGTTGAAAGACATGTATCCAACGCACTTAAGGTTGTTGAATACTTAAGCAAGCATCCTCAGGTAGAACGCGTAAACCATCCTTCAGTAGCAACCGGCAGACAGAAGGAATTATATGATTCATACTTCAAGAACGGTGCGGGCTCAATCTTTACATTTGAGTTAAAGGGTGACGCTGAAGCAGCCAAGAAGTTTACAGAGAGCCTTAAGCTTTTCTCACTTCTTGCTAACGTAGCAGATGTTAAGTCACTCGTAATTCATCCTGCATCAACAACTCACTCACAACTTTCAGAGGAAGAACTTCTTGAAGCAGGTATCAAGCCCAATACAATTCGTCTTTCTATCGGTACAGAGCATATCGATGATATTATCGAAGACCTTGAGCAGGGCTTTGCAGCAGTAAGATAAGTGAAAAAAATCGCATATAGGTATATAATGTGATTATTGTATATTGATTGGGAATCAGAAAGATTCGGAAAGGAATTATTATGGGAAAAATATATACATCAGCAGATCAGTTGATCGGTAATACACCTCTTTTGGAACTCACACATATTGAAAAGGCTAAGGACTTAAAGGCTAAGGTATATGCTAAGCTTGAGTATTTTAACCCTGCAGGATCCGTTAAGGATCGTATAGCAAAAGCCATGCTTGACGATGCAGAAGCTAAGGGACTCTTAAAAGAGGGTACAACAATTATCGAGCCTACTTCAGGTAATACAGGTATTGGTCTTGCCTCAGTTGCTGCTGCAAGAGGATACAGAATCATCATCGTAATGCCCGAGACCATGTCCGTTGAGAGACGTCAGCTCATGAAGGCATATGGTGCAGAACTCGTATTAACAGAGGGTAGCAAGGGCATGAAGGGTGCTATCGCCAAGGCAGAAGAGTTGAACAAAGAGATTGCAAACAGCTACATCCCTTCACAGTTCACTAACCCCGCTAACCCCAAGGCACATTTAGCTACAACAGGTCCTGAGATTTGGGAAGATACAGATGGCAACGTAGATATCTTTGTTGCAGGTGTTGGTACCGGTGGTACTATCACAGGTGTTGGCGAGTATCTTAAGAGCCAGAATGCATCTGTTAAGGTAGTAGCAGTTGAGCCTCAGGATTCACCCGTTCTTTCCAAGGGTACAGCAGGCGCTCATAAGATTCAGGGTATTGGTGCAGGTTTCGTTCCTGAAGTTCTTAACACTAAGGTATATGATGAGATCATTCCTGTAAGCAACGAAGATGCTTTTGCTACAGGCAAGCTTGTTGGTACATCAGAAGGAGTGCTCGTAGGTATTTCTTCAGGTGCTGCATTATTCGCAGGTATTGAACTTGCTAAGCGTCCTGAGAATGCAGGAAAGAATATCGTAGTACTTCTTCCCGATACAGGAGACAGATATTTATCAACTCCTCTTTTTGCAGACTAATATCTCATAGGGGGAAAAGGAATGCTGATATCCACACGAGGAAGATATGCGCTCAGAGTAATGATAGATCTTGCTGAGCATTCCAACGGTGAGTATATTGCTATGAAGGAAGTTGCAGCCAGGCAGGAGATATCGCTTAAGTACCTTGAGAGAATACTTCCTATACTAGTAAAAGAAAAAATGATTGAAGGCGTACATGGTAAGGGCGGCGGATACCGCCTGACCCGTAAGCCTTCGGAATATAAAGTAGGTGAGATACTTCGTCTTACCGAAGGCAATCTTGCACCCGTCACCTGTGTGGAATGCGAAGATGAGGAGCGTGAACAAAAAGGTGAGACCCGAACCATCGGGATGTGGGAGGAGATTGACAAGATAGTTAATGATTATTTTGATTCCAAAACCATCGAAGATTTGATGTACAAAGATGTAGCCGCATATATTTGAATGGGATTAATGTTGCATTTTTGATATAATCTAGTATATATAATATTAAGGACTATTCAAAAATGTTTCAAAAAGAATCATTAAAGGAATTAAATAAAAAGAACATGCTGATATGCATTCCGTTTGCGATTGTATTATCAGCATTCTTTGCGTTATCTTATATTCTTATGGGGCAGTACAGAGATCACAATACTCTTGCTGTCTTATTTTCATCTTCTACAGAACTTATTAAATCAATCTTAAAAGGAATTGTTTTTACTATTGCTTTATCAATTACTTTTATTGGACTTACTGTTTTTAATACAACTAAAAAAGCTAGAGCGAATGATGAGAACGTTGATAATGAAAGTTCAGACATAAAAGATAAAAGAAATAAAAAGAAGAAATTAACAGGGATAATAATTGTTTCGATTTCATCAATTATAATGATTGCATCATTTACGCCATGGCTCTTAATGAACTATCCGGGTTCTGCCAATCCGGATACAGAATTGCAGTTTAAGATTTTTCTTGGAGACAGCGATTGGACCAATTGGCAGCCTGTAGTTTCAACACTCATTATGGGTTCTCTATTTTCTATAGGAAGAAGTATAGTAGATGCTAACTTCGGGTTCTTTTTATATAACGTAGTTCAGACTATAGTTGCTATCGTTGTATTTAATTATCTCTTTTTAACTCTTAGAAAGATGAGACTTCCGATTGCTGTCGGATTTATTATTTTAGCATTCTATACTTTCTGGCCACTTTTTGGCGGTTATTCTCAATGGGTAGAAAAAGATTATCTTTTTGCATTGTTTATGCTTTGGGATACAATCATAATCGCGGACATTATCTACGATAAAAAAGTCAGCACTAAGAATATAATTCTTTTATTGGTTGTTTCAATTCTATGTACGTTCTTAAGAAACAATGGAGTACATGCAATTCTTCCTGCACTTGTTTGCCTTGTGTTCGCAGTTAAAAAGATAGATAGGATAAAAGTTATCGCAATCGCCGCAACTGTTCTTTTAATATTTGAATGTGCAACAAGAATAGCATATCCTGCACTTGGGATTGATAAGACATCGATATCGGAAACAATCGGATTTATGCTTCAGCAGACAGCACGATATGTTAATACTTATCCTAACGAAGTAACTGAAGAAGAAAAGGCCGTACTCATACAGAACTTTCAGAGTTATGATACATTCAACAATTATGATCCGACCATTAATGATCCTGTAAAAATATATTATAATCATTCAACTCCGAAGGAATATTTTACAACTTGGTTTAAGATGTTTTTGAAGCATCCCTTCATATATGTTGACTCATATCTTAACGGTTCATTTGGATATCTTGCTCCGGTTAAGACAGATACGGGTGCGTACATTATGACTCAGTATCCTACATATATGGAAGAGACAATGGGACTTCACCATACGGTATCAAGAGAATCGCAGGAGAAGCTTATCAAGAGACTTAATGGCAGTAGTGACATACCTATTCTCAGACTTCTTAACATGCCGGGATTATATACATGGCTTTTGCTTGGTAGTCTATTTGTAGCAATAGCATCAGGTAAGAAGAAAGCAGCGATACCTTTTATCCCCGGACTTATAACAATAGCAGTATGTACGGTATCACCTCTGGCGTGCGCGATGAGATATGCATTTGGATATGTAATATGTGTTCCATTCTTGCTTGCTTGGATTTTTGTATCTCGTAAAGACAAACAGAAATCATCGGATGAATAAAAAAGTATTTTATAGTATATGAAAAAAGGATTGGTGTGAACCAATCCTTTTTGTATTGTTTGATTATTTAATACATCAATTACATTACAGAGTAAACTTGTTAACGATATCGTTGAGGCTATCAACATACTCTTTACAATCGCCTGACTTGTTAGAAGTCTCATTAGCTTCCTCAACCATTTCGGAAGTCTTACCTGAGATATCTGTGATACCGTTTGCAGCATCGTTCATAGTGTTGCTGATTTCGCTAATGGATTCCTGAACGATGGAGATGTTTTCGTTAAGAGTGATGATACCGCTCTTAATTGCATCCATAGTCTCTTTGAAGTTATCTGCATCTTCCTGATACTGAACTGATACCTTAGCAAAGTTATCGTAGTCTTCAATGACATTGGTCTCAAGGAAGTTGATACTCTCACGAAGACAATCAGTCATGTTGCTAACTGCGATATTAACTTCAGATACAATCTTGTTAATGTCATTAACTGTACCGGATGTCTGTTCTGCCAAGTGGCTGATTTCGGAAGCAACAACTGAGAAACCTCTTCCGGCATCACCAGCACGTGCAGCCTCGATAGAAGCATTAAGTGCAAGTAAGCTTGTCTGTGAAGAAATTTCCATTACTGTATTTGTAAGTTCATTAATCTTATTAACTGCATCTGCAGCTTCGATAGCGATATCTGCTTTTTTCTTAACTGACTGATAGATATTTCTTGTGTTAGTAGTTGCATCATCAGTTGCATCACGAAGTTTGGTAGCTCTATCCTTGATTTCCTTGGACATGTCGGCGCCCTTGATAGTGGATTCTTCGATGTTCTTGGACTGCTTCTGCATCTCATTGATGTTCTCACTAATTACAGTAGTGGAAGCGGATGTCTCTTCCATGCTTGCTGCAAGTGTCTCGGTTGTATGGAAGTTTTCTTCGCACTTTCCGTTAACACCATTTGAGAGATTTAAGAGCTCATCAACATTGGAATCGATGCTGCCTGTTGCATTGGAAATACTTCCGATAATATCAGAGAGGCTTTCCTGCATGCCTTGAATTTCTCTGGCAATAACACCGATTTCATCTTTACGTCTAGCGAGTGCATCATTGTTATCATTACGTCTAAGATCGAGCTTAGCAGTGCTTGCAATACTGGGAACGAGTCTTTCAAGACCTTTTAACATAGCACTTACTATGATTGTTCCAAGTGCAGAGAATACTACAACAAGTATAACTGAGATAATGATGAGTTTATTTCTAAGTTGTGTTGCGGGTTTCATGAATGTTTTGTAGTCCGCTGTAACAACTACTATATTGCCTTTGCTTGTGAATGCATAACCTGCGAGTTTGTCAGCACCCTTGTATTCATATACAACGGCTTCGGGCTGAACAGTCTGACCTGCTTCGAGTTTAGTTACTATACCCTTTACTGCAGCATTTTCAACGGGCTGACCAATCTTCTCAGGATTGGAGTGATATAACATTGTTCCGTCAGGACTTACCATGTATGCGTAAGAACCGTCAACGCCTGAGATTTTGATTTCACCGATTAACTTATCGTAGTCAATCTGCATGAATGTATCATAATCGGCAGTTACAACGAGGATATTTCCATTGGATGTAAAAGCATAACCTGCGAGCTTGTTCGCACCCTTGTATTCGTAGATACAGTATCCGTTATCAACCTTTTCACCTTTTGAAAGTTTTTCAACGATTCCAGATACTGCTGCGTTCTCAACTTTCTTACCAATCTTATCAGTAGTGGGATGATAGAGCATCTCACCTGTAGGGCTTACAAGGTAAGCGTATGAACCTTCGACTCCGTTAATGTCCATTGTACCGATTGTCTTGGTCAATGTATCTACATCAAGATTCTTGGTTCCTTCATATTCCATTACGAGGTCTAATGAGTGAGCACCTTCTTCGGCGAGGTTCTGCGCATATGAACCATATGTTTTCTCACCAAGATCAACTGCGAAGTCGATACCGCTTACAGCCTCTTCAGCGAGGTTGAGAGCATATGACATATAAGTTGACTTCATTGAGGATGTGATATTGGTTATCGAAACAGCGATAATACTGATGCCTGGAACGGCCAGTGCCAATATGAATAAGAATGCTATTTTGGTACTGAGTTTCTGGAAAAAATAGGTTTTGTTAGGTTTAGATCTGTCTGCCATAATTATTTCCTCTCAAAAAATAGTTTTATGTGGTAAACCACGGTATCATAATTATAGAACTATACGCAAAATCTGTAAATATAAAACAAAAAGTATGCCCTGGTCTTCACAAATTTCGTGATTATATACAAAGCAATTGAAATTTATATGACAAAATAGGCACATAGATGCTTGACATACATCTGATAAGGTAGTAACCTAATCAAAACATTTTACGAAGGTATTATTCTTGTCTGTGTACAAGGGGGCTAACCGTTAGTTATTACATAACGAGGAGGACAATAGTATGGACGAGATCAGAAAAATGTTACCCAATGAAATTCCGGAATGCGTTAATGTTATAAGAAGCGCGTTCTTAACTGTTGCGGATGAATTAGGCTTTACAAAAGACAACGCTCCCAGATTCACCGCGTTTGCTATAGATGAAGACAGACTTAAAAATCAGAGCACTGAAGAAAAAAGACCCATGTATGTATATCATGATCACGGAAAAGTAGTTGGTTATTATTCACTTGCTTTTCTTGATAATGGTAGTGTGGAGATTAACAATCTTTCAGTTCTTCCTGAGTACAGACACATCGGTATCGGTGAAAGTCTTCTTGAAGATGCTGAGAAGAAAACAAAAGAATTGGGAAAGAACAAAATAGAAATCGGTATCGTAGAAGAAAACCAAGTTTTGAAAAACTGGTATGAGAAGCACGGCTTCGTACATACAGGTACCAAGAAGTTTGACTTTTTCCCGTTTACTTGTGGATACATGGAGAAATACGTTTAGTATTTCTCCTTGTCAAATAATCAATTGAGTGTTATGATTTGAAAAGTGACGAGGTCACAAATATAAAAAAGGGCACGTAAGTGTAAGGTGAAAGAATGATAATTAGATAATTTAGGTTTAAGTTAACACTGAATTAAGTCCCACCAAGGGTGTTATTGTGTATGCTTAAATCGGATTGTCGAATTCTTGTATCCTTACTTTTTTTATACAAAAATTTTGGTATCAGCATACACAGATACTTTTACCGAGATTAATAGGAATACGAATTTTGACAACCTGTTTGCGTACGCAAGCAGGTTTTTCTTTTTAGGAGCACTCACCAAAAAAATGTAATATGGTGGGCAGGAAGGCGGTAAAGTATGGCACTAATAAATGTAAGTAATTTAACCTTCGCTTACGAAGGAAGCTTTGACAATATATTTGAAAACATTTCTTTTTCAATTGATACTAATTGGAAGTTAGGTTTTATAGGAAGAAACGGAAAAGGTAAGACAACATTTCTTCGCATCTTATTGGGAGGATTGGAGTATGAAGGCTCGATTTCCACAAGCACAGTATTCGATTATTTCCCGTATGAAGTAAGTCAGGAAGACTTGGATAAAACAGCTGATGAGTTAATAGACACGTGGAAAGCAGGAGTAGAGAGCTGGAAAGTTTTGGTCGAACTTAATGAACTCAATGCTGACTCAGAGATAATGTATAGACCGATTAGGACTTTGAGCTTTGGCGAGAGAACAAAAGTTATGTTGGCAGTTCTTTTTTCCGGAGACAATGAGTTTTTGTTAATCGATGAACCGACCAATCATCTCGATGCTCATTCAAGAGAATGTGTTAAAGAATATCTTAAAAAGAAAAAAGGATTCATCTTGGTATCTCATGACAGAGATTTACTTGATGCAGTTATTGATCATGTTCTTGTTCTTAATAGGGAAAGCATCGAAGTTCAGTCGGGCAACTTTTCTTCATGGTGGGATAACAAGGAAAAAGCTGATGCATTTGCACGAAGCGAAAACGAAAAACATCTAAAAGAAATAAACAAGTTAAAAGAAGCCGCGGACAGAAGTGCAAGATGGGCTGATAAAAATGAAGCGACAAAGATAGGATTCGATCCGATAAAAGAACCGGAACGCAACATATCGACAAGAGCTTACATTGGCGCGAAGACCAAGAAGATGCAGTCGAGAGTTAAGTCTTTTGAAAAGAGAATGGATCGAGAGATTGAAGAAAAAGAAGGCTTACTTAATGACATTGAAAATGTTAAGGATTTAAAAGTAATGCCTCTCTCATATCACAAGGACAGACTAATCGAGTGCAGAGATTTTTCTCTTAAGTATAATGACGCGACAGATTATGTAATTAATAATCTGACATTTGAAGTAAAGCAAAAAGAGAGAGTATTTCTTCGTGGTGAAAATGGTTGTGGCAAGTCGAGTCTTATAAAAGCAATCCTTAATCAATCGTCCGATGAGAATGTTATTAATATTGAGACTGAGGGTGTTTTAAACGTTGGCTCCAATCTTGTTATCTCCTATATTAATCAAGACACATCTCATCTAAGCGGATCACTAAAAGATTATGCTGAAAAGAGAGGACTTGATTACACACTTCTTTTAACGCTTCTTAATCATCTGGATTTTAACAAGATTCAATACGGCAAGAATATGGAAGATTTTTCTGAAGGCCAAAAGAAGAAGGTTCTCATTGCATCGAGTCTTTTGACACAAGCACATCTTTATATATGGGATGAGCCGCTTAATTATATTGATGTCTTTTCTCGTATGCAGATAGAAAAACTAATTGAGAAGTACGAACCAACCATGCTTATCGTGGAACATGATGTACGTTTCACGGAAAAACTTGCAACAAAAATAATCGATTTATAAGACTATTGGATGTCTATTAGTGGTCAATAAAAGGACAATAAAAAAGATAATAAAAAAAGTATGCGTTTTACGTGTATAAATCAAAAAAATAATGTACAAAATGAAGCAAGTTTTTCATATAATAGTATTATTGGATTTAGTGTTCATTTATATTAGATGGACTGAGTTGGGGCTTGAATATTGCGGAGGGTTACAATGGAGACTAGAAAAGTAAAATGGGGCGTACTTGGAACAGCCGGTATAGCAGCAGGATGTACTATACCCGGAATGAAAAAAGCTAAGAGTTGCGAACTCTATGCTATCGCCGGAAGAAGCATTGAAAAGGCAATGGCATTCCAAGAAAGATTTGGATTTCAAAAGGTATACGAAGGATATGATGCATTGCTCGCTGATCCTGAAGTAGAAGCTGTATACATTCCACTTCCCAATAACATTCATTGTGAATGGGTTGAAAAAGCACTCAAAGCACATAAGCATGTTTTATGCGAAAAACCAATTGCGATGAATGAATCAGAACTTCGTCGTATGTTTAAGACTGCCAAGGAAAATGGCGTCATACTTATGGAAGCATATGCATATCTTCACAGTCCCTATGTTAGTTCTCTCAAGAAGATTGTTGAGTGCGAAGAGATTGGTAAGATAGACTATATCGACACTGCATTTCTCACACAGGATTATTCCGAAGATTTCAGACTTCACAAGGAACTCGGCGGAGGCGGAATATATGATATAGGTTGTTATTGTACAACGTTGATTCTGTCTCTTGTTGATTCCAATATTGAATATATAAAAGCAGATGCTGAACTTGATAAGACAGGTGTCGATCATATGGCAGGAGTTCTTATCAAATTCACTAACGGTGTCAGAGCTTCATTTAATGCGGGCATGATGCTTGGCGTGGATACAAATGACAGATATGACAGACTTTTCATCCATGGCTCCAAGGGATATATCCGTTCCAATGTTGAATACAACCAAGAGGGAGATCTCGAGTTCGAGATTACTTTTAAAGATGGCAAGGACGAGAGAATTCTTCATAAGGCTAAGGTTAGTTCCGAGTCCAATTACTGCCTCGAGATTGAGCAGTTAAATGATTGCATACTTAATGGTGCAACACCTCATATATCAGAAGAATTCTCCATCAAGAATATGAGACTCTTGGATAAGATTCTTGATATGGTCGGATACAACGACGCAAAAGAAGAATTCATTTTAGATAATGGTGTGTCAATTCCCGCAGTTGGATTTGGTTCTTATCTTTCAACTGAGAAAAAGGGAAAGCAGAATATAAAAGATGCATTCGATGCAGGATACAGATATATTGATACAGCAAGTTTCTATGATAATGAAGAAGAGATAGGTGAAGCTATAGCTGAGTACGGTATACCTAGAGAAGATCTTTTCTTATGTTCCAAAATATGGGCGACGGATCTTGGCAGAAAAAACACCTTTGCTTCGTTTGCTATATCATGTGAAAAACTTAAAACAGACTATCTTGATATGCTTCTTATTCATTGGCCCAAGAAAAACAGCGACGATGCGAACTGGTGTGACAAGATGCTCGATACTTGGTCGGCAATGGAAGAGTTATACAGAGATGGAAGGGTTCGTGTTATAGGATTATCGAACTTCCTTCCTCATCATATACAACCTATTTTGGACAATGGCAGAATTCGCCCCATGGTGGATCAGCTTGAACTTCATGTAGGATATATGCAGGAATACACTCTTTCTTATCTTAAAAAAGAAGGTATACTTGCACAGGCATGGAGTCCTCTTGGCAGAGCAAGAATTATGAGCGATGACTCAATTACAAAACTTGCCGAGAAGTATTCAGTATCCAATGCGCAGTTATTGTTACGCTATCTTGTACAGCGTCAGATTCCTGTCATCCCCAAGGCATCATCAATCGAGAGGATGAAGGAGAATAAAGATATATTTGGTTTCAGAATTTCGGATGAAGATATGTCGTTCTTATCGTGTCTTCCTCCTATGGGATTTTCAGAGGAACATCCGGACTTTGTTAATTTATAAAAGATGAATGAATAAAATGATTTTTCGAATTGATGATAGTCAATTCGGGTGGAGCTATGTATGGGTAAAAAAACCAAAAACATACTCTCGCAAGTATCAAATTACGAAGAGTTTTTAAGTGAAAACAGAAAAAGAGTTAACACTCTTCTTAATAATGTCTTGTGGGTTAGCGTTCTTACGGGACCGGCCACTGCACTTGGCATTTGGTTAAAATTGTTTGAAGACATTGATTATTCGATATGCCATTACGTTTCATTATATTTATTGGCTATATCAGTGCTTCATCTTTTTGTCTTAAAAAAATGGCCCAACTCCCTGGTGACCAGTCTTATTGCTTTGCTTGCTCTTGATTTTTTGTTGGTTATTTTGACTGATGCATTTATTGCTATAGAAATCACGTGGTTCTTGGTTCCGCTTCTTAGTCTTTTATATTGCGATTTCCGACTGTATTCTGCGACGATAATAGTTAATTACATATTGATGGGTCTGGCGACGTGGGTTGTTTCGCCAATATACTCGGGCGTTCGCATCGACTTCGACAAGCCTCTTGCTTATTTCCTCAATACTTTTGGCGGATATACCATCGAGATGTTTCTCATGATGATGGCAGGATTTGCGCTTGCAAAACTTGCGAATGGATATTTTAAGGATTTAATCGAAAAGTATAAGAAGATAAAAGAACACGAAGATCAGATGAGAGAACAGATGGAACTCCTCGATTCGATGGCTGAGATTTATGACAGAGTCGATTTGATTGATCTTAAGAAGATGACAGAATTATCTCTTCGCGGTGGTGAATTGACCGAGAACAAAATCGACATCACTGAGAGTGATCATACTTTGGTTAACAGACAACTTAGAGATCAGATTGCAAAGGACCAGCTTGATGATTTTTGGGCATTCACTAATCTTAGAACTATTCGCAGCAGACTGTCGGATAAAAAGATTATTTACGGCGAATTCGTAAATATGATTACAGGATGGTTTCGTGCTCAGTATATTTCAGTAGATTTTAATGATGATAACGAGCCGGATAAGATTTTCTATACCATCCAAAATATTGATAACGAAAAACGTCGAGAAGAACATCTTCTTCGTGTATCGCTTACCGATGAACTTACACGTCTATATAATAGAAGATGTTACGACGATGATATGGCTGTGTATAATACGAAACCTCTCGAAGATGATTTCGTTATTTTATCCATCGATGTCAACGGATTGAAGATGACTAACGATACCAAGGGACATGCAGCAGGAGATGAATTGTTACGTGGCGCGGCCAATTGTCTTGTCGCAACTATCGGTTCGATGGGAAAAGTATATCGTGTAGGTGGAGACGAATTTCTTGCAGTAATTAAGACGGATAAGTATAACGATATCTGTGATGCAATACATAAAAAGACAGCATCATGGCATGGCGCGTATGTCGATACGGTTTCAGTTTCTGTGGGATACGCTGCACACAAGGTTCATCCTGAAGCAAGTGTTGAGGAACTTGAAAAACTAGCGGACGCAATGATGTATACTGAAAAAGAAAAGTATTATCACGATAGAGGAATCGACAGAAGCGGTCAGTCAACAGCATACTCTGCACTGTGTTCTGACTTGTTAAAAATTCTTGTTGTTAACTTGACTACTGATGCATACAAGATTATCAGCATGGATAATTCCGAAAAGGAAGATGATCTTGGTTACAGTGAGAAGTTCTCCGAGTGGATAACAAAGTTTGCAAAAAGAGGTGGAGTATATGCAGACGATAAGGATGCATTCCTTGAGAAGACATCTCTTGAGTATTTAAAGGAGTACTTCCAATCAGGCAAGCATTCACTCAGTATTTTTTATAAGAGAAAGAATGGTAATGAATACGAGAAGGTTATGATGGAATTGCTTCGCGATGAAGATTATTCCGATACTAACCAGAGTCTCTATTTATCCGTAAAGAAAATAGAGGAGTAATTCGTTGAAATAATTCTGGATCTATTTAATTAGGAAATAGAAAAAGTATTGTATCGTTATAAGTATTAAGATTACTAAGAGAATAAGGAGTATATTTTCGTAATGCTTGAAATAGGTATAAAAGGAAAAGAAGAAATAATTGTAGACGAGAATAATACCGCCAAGGCATTAGGAAGTGGCGGGCTTAATGTATTTGCAACGCCAGCGATGATTGCATTGTCAGAAAAAACTGCACTAACCAGTATCAAGGATTATCTTGAAGAAGGAACAAGTACAGTAGGTACTAAGATTGATATGTCGCATATCGCTGCTACACCTGTTGGTATGAAAGTAACATGCGAAACAGAACTCATCGAGATTGATCGTCGCCGTCTCGTATTCAATGTTACAGTATATGATGAAGTTGAAAAGATTGCTGAGGGAACACACGAACGCTTCATTGTATATAATGAAAAGTTTCAAGAGAAAGCTAACTCTAAGAACAATAAATAATTCTGATTATTAAGTTTATTTCAAAGAAGAGTTTAAGGAAATAATAAAAAAGTCTGCCGAGTGATTCGACAGACTTTTCTTTTAATTTTAGAAAGAAAAATGTATATATTAATACTATTTATTTCCTACTACGATGAAGTTTTCTTCAATATATTTCTTGCCGCCGGTTTTATCTGTGTTAGTAATCATAACAGAAACAGAAAGATCATCAGGTGAAAGTGTGTACATGATTTCGGATTGTCCATTTCCACTTTTAACATTGTCCTTTAAGTCTTCCAATTTGCAACCAAGATATCCTTCCAAAGAATCTCTGAATGCACCTTCGGGAATATCTTCTATATTAGTGTATGTATTGGTTGTAGGAACTGTGTCTGTTCTCGTCATTCCAACTTCCATGGCTGTAGCAAATAGTTCAGTTTTTATGGTGTCAGCAAACTGAGTATCTGCAGAAACGTTTGTCTTTGAAGTATATTTTACAAGCTGAGGAGCCATAGTACCAACAAGACATAAAGTGATAATTAATGCTACAGCGACATTAAGTGCACCAATTATAATACCTGCGATTGATAAGCCCTTGCTTCCTTCTTTTTTAATAACACCGATGATGCTTAAGATGAGACCGACGGGTGCGATTATGAATGCAAGAATAAAACCAATGACACGTAACGCGCCGGGGCCACTTTTAATTACTTTTGTTTCCTCATTAAGATTATCCATTTTTCAGTCCTCCTTGGATAAATAAATATGATGTTATTGTCACTCGATAATTATAGGAAGATGTATCGTCGTTGTCAAAAAATTTTTTGAACTTTGATTTATTAAACAGCACGGCATTTTTCATTTACTTTTCCGTTTCTTTCTTCTTCCTCCTTATATTCTTACTTATTCTTTCTTATTCGATTCACTATATATAAAGAAACTCATTATTATATATGTAATTATATGTTTATTATATTGAAGATATGATATTGTATATAGGAAACAAATTTATATGGAGATGTATTAATGGCTCTTAACCTTACAGGAATAATTGAGATAGATTTACATGGAATGAATACTTCCGAAGCGAACGCTGCGATAGACGATGCACTTCGAAAAGCAACGGACAGTGTCTACCGTATAAGATGCATTCACGGATTCAATCGAGGTACTGCAATTCGTTCCATGATATATGATGAGTATTCTAACGGAAGGCACGTAAAGGTAAAAAGAATCCAGGGCGGCTTCAACGAAGGAATAACAGAACTAATATTGAGGGAGTATTAATCCCTCTTTTTTTATGCACACGCCCGAATAAGGAAATAATGACCTAATTAGATGAACTTTATTAAGGTAAATTGATACATTAATACAGCATAAATATAGGAAATAAAATATTTTTAAAAAACTTCAATTTAGTTGTTGACATGCCAAAATTGAAATGATATTATATTCAAGCACTGCCAAAAACGGCGAGTGCAAAGAACCTTGACAAATAAACAGCAATGCAACCCTGAAATAATTCCAAATCGGTATAAACCGAATGAGTATTTTCAGAGAAAGAAACCTAAAGTAAACGTTAAGAATAAGCTAAGCAATTA
>JAEEGK010006254.1_pt1 | contig 28691 bp, 19 predicted proteins | sample 8958771 | NCBI WGS metagenome assembly JAEEGK01 (sample SAMN16246547, study PRJNA631951) | gut metagenome | biome: gut microbiome; feature: rumen; material: SC-attached | host: Bos | place: Iran: Karaj | collected 2018-10 | reverse complement strand
TATAAATAACAACACAAAAAAATTAAATAAATTAAGTAAAGCTTTGATTAATTTGAATAATATTAATAATAAAGAAAGAACAATGTCGAAATGGTTTTCCAAATTAGAAATAGATAGTATAAATAATATTAATAATATAATATCAAATCGTGCAGGGAAAAATTTGAATCTCAATTACAAAAAAAATTTTAAAAATATAATTCAAAAACATACATTTTTTACCAATAAAAGACCATCTAATTACAACATAATAAAAAATCTTTATATGAATAGCAATAATAGTATTAAATATAATTACAATATTAACAGTAGTTCAATGAGCACACTTAATACAAATAATGTCTTTACTTGTAATTATAATAAAATTATAAATAATATAAAAAATAAAGACATGCGACATTCATTAAAAAAAAATAATACAAAAAATAAAATTAAACAAAATCGCAAAAATAATTCGATATCTATGAAAATAGAAAAAGATGAGGAGGAAAAATCTCTAAGTGCGAATAAATTAAGGAATAAATCTGATAAAAAAAATATTAAAACGATTCAATTTGATAAAATTAAAATAATCAATAATGCAAATGGACATCCTTTAACATGTAAACATAAAATAAATTCAAAAAATAAAAAATTCAAAAATAAAAAAATTGGTCTAAGTAATAACAATATCGATGTTAAACCTAAAAAAAATAATTCGGCATTAAATATTAGAATTAATTCTAAATAATTTAATTTTTTATTTTTGTATATATATATTAAAAAATACTAATAAAAAATAAATTACTTATATAATAATAATATTATTATATAATAAAATTTTTAATATTAAGTGTGTAAAAATATAAAGAAATGTTTTTGATAATAAAAAAAATTCTAATTTTATTCTTTATATTGAAATTGAAATAATAATTAATTGAATAAATCTATTTAAAATATTATTAAAATTATTTTTTATTTTTTTAATTTCTAATTAAAAATTTAAGTATTATATTGATTATAATAATTATTTCTATTATTTAAAACATTTAATTTTTATTTTTTTAGATAAAGTATCTTCAATTTCCTTTTTCATCTCATCAGTAATATTTTTACTCAATTTTGTACAATGTGGTTTTCCCATATTTTCAACTCTAACAAAACAACAATTTTCTTCACCAACTAATTCATTATTTGTAGGTTTACAATCATCTTCTTTTTCAATACCTACATTTTTATCTTTTTTTTGACCACATTTTTTATATTCATCACTAAAAATGAATAAAAATTGAATGAAAATTATTAAAATTAAAAATAGATGTCTTAATGAATAACCCATTTATTTTATAAATATTAATTTTTATTTTCAAATAAAATTCTATCCTCTATCAATTTATTTAAATATATAAATAAAAATAAATATGGAGAAGAAAAAAGATGAAAAGGATAAAACTGATAAAAAAGATAAAGAGAAATCAAAAGAAGAAGGAAAACAAATTAAATTAGGTGTATTTGAAGAAGATGATTATTTTGAAGAATTTGAACAAAATAGGAATTATACAGAAAAAAAAGATGAAAATGAATTAAAACAATGGCAAGCAGATTGGGAAGATGAAGAAATAAAAGACAACTTTGAAGAAATATTAAAATCCGAATTATCAAACTTCAAAAAATAATAAAATAAAAAAAAATAACATTTATTTAAACCTAAAACAAATTTAATATAAAAAACCAAAATTAAAAATCATAATTAAAAATAAAAAAAATAATTTTTTTAAAAAAATGGGAAACAAAGAAATAAAAAGAGAAAACACTCAAGAAAAAAATCCAGAAGTTTCAACTTTATATTATCGTAATGGTGAATATTACGTTGGAGCAACAGTACAAAATGCAAGAAATGGTTTTGGAACATATTATTATCAAAATGGTGATAAATATGAAGGAAATTGGTGTGATAATTTAAAACATGGAAAAGGAACATTTTTCTATAATAAAACAGGAGAAATGTATGAAGGAAATTTTAATAATAATAAAAGAGAAGGTATGGGTATATTTTTTTATAAAAATGGTGATCGTTATCAAGGTGAATGGAAAGATGATGTAAGACATGGAAAAGGTGTTTTATATTTAGCAACTGGAGGAAAATTTGTTGGACAATTTAAATATGATCAGAAAGATGGTATTGGAGAATTAATTGATAAAAATGGACAAATTTTATATGAAGAATGGAGTAATGGGAAATTAATTAATCAAAGTAATAAAATGGGTTTTGAAGAAAATGATAAAAAAATTAAAAATATTGATTATTTTAATGAATTTAATGCTAATAAATTTCAAAAGTTTTTAAATAATAAAACACAAAAACAATATGAGAATAAAACTAATATGATGAAATCTAAATATTTTTTTTTGGAAATTGTTAAGAAGTTAAAAGGGAAAAATAATGATAAAATTGAAAATATTAAAAATATACAAAATACTGCTAATATATTAGTTGAAAAACCTGATGTTGCTAAATGGACTAATGATGATATTGTTGATTGGTTTAAAAAAATTGATTATGAAAAATATGTTGATAAATTAATTGAAAGTAATATTGATGGAACAAAATTATTGAATTTAGATAATAAAGGAATTGTAAATTTATTTGGAATTAATGATAAAAATGAAATATTAAATATATCAAAAAATATCGAAATGTTAAAAAATGTTTTAATTAAAAAATATGAAAAAAATAATGAAGAAATAGAAGAAAATGCAAATTCAGAAGAAGATGATGATGAAAATTCCCTTAAAAAAAAATTTAAAATATCAATAGAAGATAAAATAAATACAATGCCTTTAAAATCAGAAGAAGGAAAGAAAAAAAAATTAAAAGACAATGATAATATATCAAATGTAAATTTACTTCAAGAATTAACAAAACAATCAAAATATTTTTATTCATCAATAAACGTAAATGGTTTAAGTTATTATATAGATTACGATGAAATAAGTAATGTAAAAGAAAAAATAGGACAAGGTGGTTTTGGTGAAGTATTCTTATGTCAATGGCAAGGTAAAAAAGTAGCAATTAAAACATTAACATTAAAAAATTTTAAAAATTTACACGCAGGAGATAATTTACAAAAATTTATAAATGAAATAAACATATCATCATCATTAAGACATCCAAATATAGTTTTATATATGGGAGCTTCTGTAGATAAAGATAATTATTATATGATAACTGAATATGTTCCAAGAGGAACTTTATTTGATTTAATTCATACTGAAAAATATAAATTAAGTGATAGAATGAAAATAAAAATTGCTTTTCAATTAGCACAAGCTGTTAAATATTTACATAGTAGAAATATTGCTCATTGTGATTTGAAAAGTGGTAATATTTTATTAGATGATGAATTAAATGTTAAATTAGGTGATTTTGGTTTAAGTAGATTTTTATCTAAAACAGGAGAAAGAGATAAAGGAAGAATTGGTACTCCTCATTGGATGGCTCCTGAGATTTTATTAGGAGGAAAATATGAATTTTATAGTGATGTTTTTTCATATGGGATTATACTTTGGGAATTATTAACTTATGAAATTCCTTATAATAATATTGATCCTAATGTTATTGTTGATTTAATTACTAAAGAAAAAAAAATTGTTAAAGTACCTGATAAAGGAAATTATGCTTTAAGGAAAATTACTCAAAAATGTATTGAATATAATCCTTTTAAAAGACCTTCTTTTAAAAATATTCTTTCTTTATTAGCTAAAGTTAGGAAAAATGATAAAGAATATGATCAAAGTACTCAAGATATTTTTGAATTTATTATGTGAATAATTAAAAAATTTATTTTAATTTATTAATCTTTATAAACTGAGTATTAGTATTATTGTATTATTCATTTAAATGATTTTAAAAATTATGATAAACAAAAAGTTATAAATAATTATTTATTTATTAAATTAAATAAAATAGTTCATAAATTTAAAATAATATTTAAAAAAATATATATAATGTCTAATCAAGAAAAAATAAAAATTTATACTTTTGAAAGTAATTCAGCAGGAGGAATAATTTGTGTTTTATTATATGCAAAAACACAATTTAAAGTAAAGAAATTAGATGTTGATGAATGGGATGTTAAAAAACAAAAATTTGATTATGAAGCATTACCAATTGTAAAAATAAATAAAGTTCAATATACACATGAAATACCAACTTTATTATATTTAGGAAAAAAATTTAATTTATTAGGAGAAACATATGAAGATGAATATATAACTTCAAATTTATTATATGCAGTTAATGATTTAAAAGAAAAAATATTACCTGCATTTTTACCAGAATCTAAAGAAGAATATGAAAATCAACAATTAAATATTGATGAATTATTAGAAGAAACTTTACCTTTTTATTTAAAACAATTTGAAAGTTTTTTAAAAGGAAAAGATTATTTTTTAGGAAAGAAAATTTCAGTTATTGATTTATATATGGCATTTTTTATTTCTTTAATTTTTAAACATCCATTAAGAATTAAATTATTAGATCAAGTTTTAAAAGAAAATGCACCTAATTTAGATAATTTAGTAACATCATTATCACAAAATGATTTAAAAGAATATTATTCAACATATTTTTTAATAAATTCTCCTCTTTAATAAAAAAAATAATCGATTAAATTAATATTTTAAAGATTTCTTTAGTTATTTTAATCAAAATTAATTTAATTTAATTTCTAATCTTGAAATAGCTTTGAAACTCAAAACAAACCACATAAAATCTTAAATACAAAATTTAATGATTTCAGTAAAAGGAGCATCAGGAAGACTACAAGTTTTCAAAAGAGCTTTTTGAAAATTATCTAAATTATTAATTTTTTCATACCATTCTTTTTTAAAATCTTCATCTTTCTTTAATTTATATCTCAATTCAAAATAACCAAAACACATTCTTTTCATATACCAATCTCTTTCAACAAAACCAACACCAATAGCATCTAAATATTTACTATAAGCACCATAAATACAAACAATAATATTTTTACTTTTATTTAAAGGAACATATTTATCATCTCCTTTACCATTTCCAACAACAAATTCTCTATCTTTATTTGTTTTAAAAGCAACTCTTGTTATTTCTGTATCAAATCTTACATTAAAATTACTTAAATATTCACTTGATTGAATATCAAATTCTTCTACTTTTGTAAAACCTTCTCCTTTATATTCAGGTGATTCTATTATTTTTCCTGTTGTATAATTTTTATAAAATGCTTGTATTCCATATAATACATCTGAATTATCTTTTTGACCTGACCATATTTTTAATTTAACTAGTTTATATTTTAAATAATCCCCTTTTAATATATCTTGGAGATCATCAAATGATTTTGATTCTTGATACACCCAACCATATTTTCCTCCGTAGTTAAAACCTTCTGGAACATCTGGTACTGATGAAGTCATTATTTTATTATTGTTTATAGAGTTTTATATATATATAAATAAATTGTTTTTTATATATTTTAAAAATAATTTTTTTTTTATTTTTTATTTGTATAAATTTAAAAAAAAATTAAATATAAATACAAAATAAATATTTTTTTTAAACTACTTTAATAAATAATTTTATATATATTAAATATTATATTCATATTTAGATAGATTAATGCCCAAATTAAAATCCCAATATTTATATTAATTAATTGAAAAAATGTTCTTTAAAGATTTTTACATTATTTGTTAAATACTATCTATAGAACCAATATTACATTCAATTAAATTTCTATAAAGAATATCATTATTAATATCATTCATTCCAAATCTAACTCTTACCTTCCATTCCATTTAAATGAACTTTCATAAATAATTCATTGTTAATATCACCATTATAATAAATAATAAATATTTATAGTATTGTCAGAGGATTAAATTTGAAATTATTACTTGATTTATATTACATTTGATTTAAATTAAAAATAAATTCAATTTTTTCAATATGATATTAATACATTTTAAATATAATTCCTATAATATCCAAGTTTAAAGTAATGAAATTTCAATATAATATTTTTAAGATAATCTTCAACAAGTTTAATAATATTATTAAAAGTTTCTTTAATTTGTAAATCTTTAATTTCAACATTAATAAATAATTTTATTTTTACATAAATGTAAAACTTCTTTTAATGAGGAATATTGTATTGTCATTAATTGTTCTGAAAAATTTTAATTCATTTAAATAAAAAATTCATCTTTATTTATTCTTCAATGTTCTTCTAAATATATTTAATTTTTGGTTTTGAATATTTTAAAAGTGAATTTCTTACAATTTTAGTTTTGATTTATCTTATTTTTATTATTATTTTTAATTTATTAAAGTATCTTTTATTATTGATTTAACTTTAATTTTTTTTAAATTTAATTTACTTTTTATATATTTATAATTTTAATGTTTTTTTTTAATTATTTATATAATAAAAATATTTAAAGGGCTATTTATGTTTTTTTAAAATAGATTATTTTATGACTGATTATAAAAATAATTTAACTATCTTTAATCAGAAGATATATAAGGAAATGAATGAAGAAACTAGAAAAATAAATCTTAAAAAAGAAAAAGAATTTGATAATAATTACATTAAAGGCAAAAATGAGGAGTCAACAATAAAAAATAATAATAAAAATGAAGCTTTAAAAGAGTCACCAAATAAAAAAAAAAATATATCTATAATGAATAAAAAAACAAAAAATAATAAACAAAATAATTCTTCATATTTAGATGATGGTGAGTTAATAGAATTAATTTCTAGTAGAAATGTAATAATTGGACCAAAAAATAAAGAAACAAATAATTTTATAATTAAATTGAAAAAAACTGCAAAAGAAGTTGAAAAATTTAATCAAAATAATATTGATAATTCTTGTGGAATTTGTGGAATAAAAATGATGTATCAAAAAGAAACTTTAAAGTTCAAAAATTCAAAAGATTTTTTAACTTATTTAGAATATTTATTTATTTGTAAGCCTGATCTTATAAATTATAATGAAGAAAATATTTATCAAAATAAAAAAGAAGTTTTTGCTTATTATAGAAATTATAAATTTTCAAGTAAAAAATGGAAATTTTATACTCATAAATATTTATGCAAATCTTGTTTATTAAAACAAATTAATAAACCTAATTGTTTAAAATATTTTATGTCTATTTTTTATGACATTAAAACTAAAAAAGTTAAAGACAATTTCACTTTTTTAGTTAATAAAGAAAACACAAAAGAAAAAGAGACAACCAAAAATAATATAAATACAAATTCTGATGAAAAATGTTCAAATACAATTTCAATTGATGAAGAATCTGAAAATAAAGATATTGTTATTAATATAAATAAAGCTGAACAGTTAAATGATTCATTTCAAAATATTCAAAATCAAAAAGAAACAAACTCAGAAAATACTTATTCAAAATTAAATAAAACAAATAATACAAATATATCAAATAATGATAATTTAGGAAATCTAAATTTAAATACTGATAGTTCAAATAATTTAATTTCAAATAGCCATTCAAATATCCTAGATTTTAATTTAAATTTCCCTTTAAATAATAATTATTTTAAAGAGCAAAATAATAGAGTTTTAATAGATTTACAAAATTTGTATTATGTTACAGTAAATAATTTATTTGATAATTTCTATGATTTTATTGTATATTTACATTATATAAATAAAATAAATAAATCTAAAAGGCAAAATGATAAATTAATAAATACTTTTTATTTATCAATAATGTTTCATTTTAAAGATAAAATTATAAATGAGATTAAAAAAATAGGAATAATTCAAAAACTTATTTTCCAAATATATAATAAATTATCAATAACTTTTAATCATATTTCAAATGAATTTGTATTAAAATTTCAAAATATCTATAATGAATTTGAAGAAAATTTTAAAATGTTTGAAAATAACATAAAAAAATTTATTGAAAATATTAATTATTATTATAATTATTTAATTGATTAATTTTAAGTATAAACAACTATTAAAAAAAATAAATATTCAAATAATAAATAATATATAAACAATAAATTTAAAAATTATTAAATATTTGATGGAGATTGAAGATAATGAAAAATTAAATCAAAATATTTATTTTATTCTATGTCATTATTGTAAACAAATGAAAAAACCAAATAACCTAATTAATTGTACATGTGAAGATTGTAAGGAAAGTTTTTGTGATACCTGCATTAATAAAATTTTTAATTATAATTATCAAGTATTAAAAATAGAATATGAAGAAAATGGTTGGATTTGTTTTAAATGTAGAAATTTATGTAAATGTAAATCTTGTACTAATATTAATAATTCATTAAATGAAAATGATTTAAACTATAATTTTTATCCAAAAATTTTTAATGATCCTATTGAAAAGGGAAAAAATAACTTAACAAAAAATATAACAAAAATAAATAAAGAAAAAAATACAAAAACTATAAAACCAAAAATTGATATTTTGGATATTTTAAATGATAAAAATTTCAAAGGAAAAAAAATAAAAGAATATGCAAAAAATAAGATATTTATAGAAATAAAAGAAGAAAAAACAAATGAAGAAAATGAATATTTAAATTATTATGACTCAAAAAATGATGCTTCATTAATAGAATCATTATGTAAAAATTATAAACCAAAACATGATCCAAAAGAAATGAAATTTCCATTTATTCCAACAATAAAAAAATTTCAATCTCGTTTAAAAATAAAATTAATTAAAATAGCAAAAACATGTGAACATTATTATAGACATAAATGTAAATGTGAATGTTTCAAAAAAAAATGTTTAATTTGTGATAAATTAGAACATCATACCAATGAATTATTAAGATTTAAAAATTCAGATGATTTTATTAATTATTTAAGATATATTTATATTTGTATGAATGATGTTGTTGATTATAAACATAAAATTTTTTCTGAAAATAAAGAAGAATTATTTGAATTTTATAAAATTTATGATAAAGGAACTTCAAATTGGTCTTTTAGTTTACCTAAAACTTTATGTAAATTATGTCTTTTTGAAATGGTGAATTGTAAAAATTCATTAAAGAAATTTAAATTTTATTTAGATGATAATTATTTAAAAGATAATAAAAATGTTTTTCAAAATCCAATTAATAATTCTAATATTATGAAAATTATTCTTAATGAAAAAAAAGAATTAAATGAAAATAAAAATAAAAATAAAAATATTCAAGATTTTCAACTTGGAAAATATTATGATGAATTAGATTCAATTCTTTTTGCTTTGTTGACAAATGTTTATAAGTTTATTTTAATATTTTATTCTTTTAATCAAAATAGAATGCAAAATTTTTCTTTTTTTGATAATCAAAATTATAAAATATATTATGAAAATATAATCAATTTTGAAAAAGAGATTAAAAATTATATAAAATTATATAATAATTTTCAAGTTCAATATCAAAATAAAATGAATGATTTTTTTTCTTATTACTATTATAAAATACCAAATAATTCAATAATTTTAATAAGAGAATTTTTTCAAATAAAAATAGAAAATTCTAATTTCAGTCAAAAAATAAATGAATTGATTGAAAAATTTATAAATAAATTTACAGAATGTCTGAATGATTTATCTCAAATTTATAAAATATAATAATTAAATGAATAAGACAATTAATCATTTATTATAAATAAAAATAATTAAATTATAAATAATATATAGTTTAAATATTTTGATTAAATGAAAATTATAATAAAATTTAAAATAAATACAAGATTATTTAAATTTCAAAAAAAAAATTTTAAATAATTAAATAATAAAAATCTTATTTTTTCTTTTCTCTTTCCATAGATTCAGCATAAGATCTTTCCATAGGAGTTGGAACATTATCAGTATTTAAATCAACAATATAATTAGTTTCTCTAAGAAAAGCTTCAACACCTTTTTTAAGACTTAAATCATATAATTTAGAAAGTGCTTTTCTTTCTTCAATTTCTTTTTGAATATCAATTTGTAAATTATCTAAAACATTTTTTAATTTTTCCATTTCTTCATTAAAATCTTTTTTCATTTGTTCATATTTATTATGATACTGTTCACTATATTTTAATCTAATTTTTGCTTTTTGTTGAGAATTAATTATATTTCTCCATGAATTAAAAATTAAACTTTTTCTTCTATTTAATAAAAACTCAGTTAAAATATCATCTTTAAGATGTTTTTTCTTTTTTTCAAAAACATATTTATTTAATCTTCTAAAAATCTGAGATTTTTTTTTTAAATTTTGAGCATCTTGAAAAGTTTTAATTAATATTTTCTCTTGTTCTTTTTTTTTACTATCTTCACTATCAACAATATTTTTTGATTTTTTTAAATTTTGAGTTAATCCTTCAACAGCTTTTTCATGAATTTCTCTATTTTTATCTAATCTTTTTTCATAATCATTTGCAAAAGTTGCAAAAGCTGTATTAATAATTGAATAAAGAGAATTGTTTAAAGTCTTAAAAGATGTTTCTAATCCTTTTTCTATTGTTGCCTGATTATTTCTGTAAAATTCATCTAATTGTGATTTTGATGATTCTCCTATTACATTAATGTTATTATTTGATGAGATATCTTCTGACATTTTTTTATTTTATATATAAATTATTTTTAAATTATAATTGTGGTTATTTTATTTTTTTTTATTGTAAATTTATATATTTTATATTTTATTTTTTTAATTTTATTATATATAATATTTTAAAACATTTCTTGATTTGAAATATGTGAATGAGAATGGTCTTCATGATTATTATGATGATTATTTCTTAAAACAAAATCATCAAAAGTAAATTGTTTAATTAAGTAATGTTTACTTTTAATTGGTTCATTTAAATGTAATTTATCATCATTTTTTATTTGTTGATAATCTAAATTATTTAAAATTCCATCAGCTTCATCAATATTAATAGTAAAATTAGGTTCTTTATCTTTTTTAAAAAAATCAAAACTTTCTTTTTTATTTTTTGGAAGAGAAGAATTAATTTCAAAAATTGGTCTTTTTTTATTAGAAAAATCAGAACCTGAATCATCAAAACTATTATTATCTCTTTTAACATATTGTCTTGAAGATAAATTTCCTATACTAAGAAGTGCTTCTGAAAATTCTTTTTCTAATTTATTATCTTTTATTTTATTATTTGTATTTAAATTTGAATCAAGTATTCCAAAAATATTTGTCATTTTATCTTCCGAAATAGGTATTTTATTTTTTTGAAAAATTTCTAATAATTTATGAAAAAGTTTTTTTTTCAAAGCAAACGGATTTAAATTTTGAATTGAAGGATTGTGTTTGGCAATAAAAGTTTTAATATTCTTTTTTGAAAATAAAGAACTAAATTAAAAATAAATAAAAATTAAAAAAAATCTTACTTATAACTTTTCAAAGTAATATTAAAATCATTCATTTTGACTTTAATTGAACCAATAAAATGAACTCTTAAAAAATCTTTTGAAGAAACATTTTCTAATTGAATTTTTCCAGATTGATGAACTTTAATATATTTTCCTAATTCTCTACAAATATTAGAATTTAAATTATCAATTCTCATTAATTTTTCTTCTAAAGAAACCCATTCTTTAACATCTTCAATTTTTTCTTTTAAAGCTTTTGCAATTTCAACATAAAAATTTTCTAATTTTTCCTTATGTAGTTTTTTCCTTGAAATTACTAATTTTTTTATAGTTTTATTTTTAATTTGAAGCTCATTTGTATTAATTAATTGATAAATTAATTTTTCAATTGATTCATTATCATTATTATCATTAAAAGGTTGATTAGTTGTTGGAATAATTACATTAGAAATATTCGAATGATTTGATTCATTTGAATTTGATTCATTTGGTAATTTTAATTTATTTTTTATAAAACCTTCTAAATCTTGTCTTGGATATATTGTATTAATTGTCTTTTTTTTTTTAAGTAATTTTAAAAATTCATCAACGTTAAAATTTTGTTTATTTAAATCATCTTCATCATTATCTAATATAAATGATTTTTTTATTTCATCATCATTTATTGATTGTTTATTATATCCATTCATATTATTTTGATTATTAGAATCTAATTTAGGAAAATTTATTATTAAAGGAAAATTTTGGCTATTTTCATAATTATAAAATACCATATCACATTCTGTTTGCATCCATTTAAAATTTTCATTATCTTTTTTTATATTAATAGTCTGTTTTTCTTCGTTCATTTTTTTTATTTTTTCATTAATTAATAAATTACAATTAATAATGAATTTTTAAATATTTGAATTATTTAATGGGATGTTCTCCTAATTCAAAGTATTTTATATTTTAAATATAGAACTTTAAAAATTAACATGAAAGAAAAAAATGAAGATGTAAATGATTTAACTGGAAATATTGGAATAAATAGTGTAAGTTTAATTGGTCCTTCAATGATTAATTTCGATAATGAAAATAGTATAATTTATAATCAAAGAAAATTTTCTGTTACTAATCTTAAAAATAGAAATAGTAGTTTACATTTTAATTTAAGACATAATAAAACATTAGCTGTTAAAATTCCAAGATTATTAACTGAACTTTCTAAAATTAAAATAATGAAAAAAAAATTAAATTCAAGAAAAAAATCAACAGTGATAGCAAATCCTAAAATTTTTAAAATGTTTCATAGGAATTCAACTTTTAAAGATAAGAAATATATTTCACCTTCAAAAGTAGATAATGATATACATTTAAGTGTTATTAAAGAAAAAGATAATGAAAAAGAAAAATATGATAAACAAATTTTTCATTCTCCTCAAATAAGAAAAATAAAACATAAATCAGTTGAAAAAAATGAATTAAGAAAACATCAAACAATAGTTCCAAAAAGAACTAATTTGGATAATTTAAATCAAAATGAAAATATTTTAGTTCCAGAAATATTAAGAAAATTTAATCTAAATGCAGATATAGATTTTAACATATCAAAAAAATGGTTTTTATATCAATTAAAAATGTCATTTTTACAATCAAAAAAATTAGTAGTAAGTCATCAAATAGAAAATCAATATAATGCAAATAATTTCTTTTTCAAAAATGATAATAATACAAAATCAAATTATTATGATATATTTACAAATTATTCAAATATAAAAATTCATGAAATGGAATCATATGAAAAATATGATGACAACAATATAAAAATAAACCACTATATAATATTTAAAAATAAATTATTAGGAAAAGGAGGATTTTCAGCAGTTTATTTAAGTAGAGATTTAGAAAAAGGAAATAAAGACATAGCAGTAAAAATAACAGAAAAAAATGCAAGAGCAAACCGAAATAAAAAATTATACGATTACGTAAAAGAAGAAGTAACAATATTAAGAAGACTTCATTCAAAATACATAATAGAATTTTACGATATAATAGAAAGTAAAAAAGATATTTATATATTTATGGAATATATGAAAAATAATAGTTTATTAAATAAAATAAATGATTTAACAGGATTTCAAGTATGGAGATATTTTCGTAATTTAATATGTGGAGTAGAACATTGTCATGAAATAGGAAAAATAATACATAAAGATATAAATGTAAATAATTTATTAATATCTGAAGATGATACAGTCAAATTAAGTGATTTTGGTATAAGTGTAATAATTGATAATAAAAATGATTTATTACCTTGTAATGGCCCATCAACATATTCTCCTCCTGAGAAAATATATGGAAAATCTAATTTTTATCATGGAAAACCTGCTGATATGTGGTTAGTTGGTGTTACTTTATATCATATGGTTTATAAAAAACCACTTTTTACAAATTTTGGAAATTTAACTGAAAATGATTATAAAAATATTTATTTACCTAATGATATTAATGTTGATCCTAAAGTTACTGAAGTTTTATTATCTCTTTTAAATTTTGATCCTGAAAAAAGATTTACGATTACTGATTTAAGAAAAAATAAATGGGTTACTCATAATGATGAATTTCCTTTACCTGATATTTATGAAGAAGCTTTGGAATATTGTTATGATTTAGTTACTCAGAAAATTGAAAGTTTTAATAAAAATGATAATAGAGATAATTTGAATTTAAGTAAGTCTAGTAATAATAATGATGAAAGTGAATATTAAATTAAGATTGATGTTTTTCTTCTTTTTTTTGTTTTTTATTTTTTTATTTTTTTTTTGAATGCTTTTTTGCTATATTTTTATTTTATTTCCTAATTAAATTTGTTTCTGTTATTTTCTATTTGTAAATTGGATTAATGGTTTTAATATTGTTTACCATTAATATATATTATTATTTTATTTATTATTTATATTATTATTAAGTTTAAATTATTTTAAAATAGGAATATTATTTATATTTATTTATTAAATATAATAATTAGTTAGTTTCATTTGTTTTTATAAAGATAATATTCCTTCTTCATATATGTAATATCTTTTATTTAAATATAAAATAAGATATTACATATCAAAAATTGAATTTTAAAAGTATTAATTTTTTATATTTTAAAGGTTATTATATTTTAATAAATATATTCATATAAGACATTTTTCAAATAAAAATAAGATAGTTTGTAAATTACAAAAATAATATTTTTTGCTTCAAATACTTAAATCAAACTCTGAAAATTGAATATGCAATTTCATAAAATATATGTTATAAATAATAATAATATGATTATCTTGACATAAAATACTTTTATAATAATATATAATGTTAATTAAATTTTTATTCAATATTTTGTCTATTTTAATTCTTGTTAACTTTTAAAGATTCAAATTAAAATTTTATTATAGTAAAAAAATACTTATTTAATATTTTATAATATTTATTTTTTTTCAAATTTAATTTTTTCTTTTTCACATTTTTAAATTATGGGAAATGTAAAATTAAAAATTAACTAAATTAAAAATAGTGTTGTCGAAGAAAAACAGAAGTAGAATCAGATTTAAATATTGAAAAAGAACAAATGGATATTCATCCTGAAATAATAGACAAAAATGAAAAAGAAGAAACAAATTTAAAAAGTCCAATTAATTCAGTAAGAATAACAAAAGAACAAATTAACATTATATCAGATTCAAAATTTGCGTCAAGAAACATAAATTTACCTAAAATAGAATATCCTGGAATTTTAGAAATAACAGTTATAAGTTCTCAATCAATGAGATTTGGAACTAAAATTAAAATTGATAAAATGGGTTTAATGGAAAAATCATTAAGAAATATAAAAAGTAATATAATTTATTTTGGTTATATTGATGATTTAAATTTAAATAAAGATAATAATGAAAATTCAATTGATTATTTATTACCTCAAAAAAAATTTGAAAATGAAGATAATGAAGATATTAAATTTAGTGGTAGATTTTTTAGGATTTATTTCAATACTAAAAATTTACATTATTATTTAAGAGATTTAGGAAATTGTCTTGGTACTTATGTTAAAATAAAAGAACCAACAATTCTAAAAAATGATGATATGATTAATATTGGAGACACATATTTAATTTTTAAATTTGAAACTTCTTTAAAAAAACAAAATTTTGAAAATAAAGTAAATAATAATGATAATAGTTTTAAAGATTTATTAATTAATGATATTATTAATATTCATGTAGCTGAATTAAATCACAATAAAGAAAGTCAAAGTAGAAATTTTAAATTTGATTCAAGTAAAAAAATAATAAGAATAGGAAGAAAAAAAAATAATAATGATATTGAATTAAAAGATTCTTTAGTATCAAAAATAAATTGTAATATTCAATATAATGGATTTAATGGATGGTTAATAAATGATGGAAATGAAATAATAAATCATATTGGAGAAATTAAAAATACACAAAGTACAAATGGAACTTGGATTCTTGCAATTGATGATTTTAGAATTTATGAAAATATGGTATTTAAATGTAATTTTAATATTTTTAAATGTCATTTTATTAAACAAAATTAAAATAATTTTTTACTTGGATATTTTATATTGGATTATATTAAATTATAATTTATTATTTAATAAAGATTTCTTTTTATATTAATTTTTTAAAAGACTATTTTTCCTAATTACATAAATTTTTAACATCAAGATTGATAAAAATTAATATATCTTGAATAAATAAATAACTCAATTAATTAAACTAGATTAATTTATAACCTTATTATTTGTATAATTAATTAAAACATCAATTATTTTCATTTTTTTTTCTTCAATATTTTCATTTTGATTATCTTGACTATCAATACTTAAATATCTTCTATCATTAAATGAAGAATGATTTGAAGTATAATTTGTTTCTTTTGATTCTTTTCTTGAATTTATATCATCTTCTTCTCCTAATTTATTTATATTATATTCATTATCTATTAATTCGGAATCTTCATCTTCTTCGTCTCCTAATGAAAATTTTGGTATTTTTTCAATAGGATTTAAATGTCTATTTTTAATTTAATATAATTATCTTACTCTATTTTTGGTGCATTAATTATTGATTTGGAAAATTGATTTTCAGAATCATATTTCATTTTATTTTTTTTTATTTTTTATTGATAAATAAATTGCATTTTATATTAAAAAAATTAAAAATTTTGAATAGATTATTAAAAAAAGAACATTTAATTCTTTAATAAAAGAAAAAAATGAATATTTTTAAAAATTTACATTTAGAATTATCTAAAAAATTTGATTTAGAAAAGATAACATTAAATAATGCATCATTGAAAAGAATATATAAATTACAAAAAAGAAGTAAAAAAGATAATCAAATATTATATAACGAACTTCAAAATTTACCATGTTTCCAAAAAATATTAAAAAATAATGAAAATGGAGAATTAATGTATTCAAATATAATAAAAAGAATGGAAATAAAAATAATAAAAGGAGGAGAACCTTTATATCGTCATAAAGAAAATATAACAAATATGTCTTTTATATTAGAAGGTAGAATTGTAGTATATAAAAAACCAAAAGAATATAAAATTAAAAAAAATAAAAATCAAAAAAATAAATTTAGATTTATTGATAAAATTGTTAATGCTTTTGAAAATTCTTTATCTTCACATATATTTAAAAATCCAGATTATTTTGTTAATAAAGGAGAAAGTTATGGTTTTTATGATATGAAAAAACAAAAAAGAGAAGTTTTAACTGAAGCTGCTTCTAATTTTTGTATTGTTGGTGAATTGTCTTTAAATGATTATTTGGTAATTTTTGAAAAAACTGAATTTTTACTAAAACAAGATATTCTTGATTTTTTAAGTGGATTAAAAATTTTTGAAAATGTTGATTTTGATTTTTTTGATAATATATATAATAAAATAACAAAGAAAAAATATAAAAAAAATGAGTTTGTTTGTAAAAAAAATGATCAAAGTGATAATTTAATAATAATTAAAAAAGGAGATTTTAAATTATATTTTTATTCAAAAATTAAATTTTTTAATTTTTATGATTTATCATCATTTAATAAAGGAGAAGTAATATCAAGTGGTAATACTAAAAAGAATTTAAATTACCAAATTAATAACAATTATGATGAAAATATAGAATATCATTTAATTAATATGGGTAAAGGAGAAGTATTTGGAGATATAGAATTTACTTATCAAATTCCAAATTATTTTTTTAATTTACAATGTGATATGGATAATTCAGAAACTTTAGAAATTCCTATTAATGAATTATTTTTTTTTTCTTCAGAAGAATTAAAACAACAAATTAGATTTGTTACTAATGAAAAAATTCAATTATATATTAATAGAATTGAAGAAATTAAAAATGTTAATTTAAAAATGCAAAATAAACAAAATCAATATAAAAATTTGATACTCTTAAAAATCAAAAAATCAAAAGGAAAATTATCAGATAAAGAAAAAAAAAATTCTTTAAATCAAAGTAATAATAAAAAATTGAGAATACAATATACTAGAAAAAATATTTCTATTTCACCGGATAAAAATAATAAAAAAAGTGAATCTTCAAATCCAAGTACAAATGTATCAACTAAAAATTTAAAAAAAATAAGTCAATATCCACAATTGATTGAGTTTCATAAAATTTCAAATAATGAAAGATCATTTAATAAAATAAAACCTAATCTTATGCCAAAAATTCAAAGAATAAATTCTTGTAAAAATGTTATGGAACATGGTTTATTTAAAAATAAATTAATAAAAAATAAAAAATTTTTAAGAAGTGTTATTTTTGAAAAAAACAAAACAAATTTTCCAAACTGTTTTGAAATTAATAAACATTTTGTTTTAAATAATAATACAAGTATATTAAGCAAAAGTTTAAAAAGTATATTTATGAATAATTCTGATAAATTCAAATCTTTTAAAATTGAAAAATAAAAACTAAAAAAATATATATATATTAATAATTAAAAAAAAATATTTATAAATATTAGAGTAATATAAATTTTTAAATTCCTCATTTACATTTTAAATCAAAGTAAATAAAAATACATTCTTTTAAAAAGAAAATAATTAAAAATTATAAATTAGAATTATTAAATTAGATAATATTTAATTAACAAATTATAAATAAATATATTAATATTAAAATCATTTTATTCAAATAGAAATAATTTCCATGTAAAAAATATTCCACACAATCATCAGATTTATAAAAATAATGTCCTTTTTCAAATAAAATTTTTAAAGAAATAAATTCATCATACAATGATTTATTTTCAATTTTCAATTTAGAACAAGAATATCTTTTAACTGTATGACATTTATTCTTACTTAAAGCTCTAAATAACTTAACATATTTATCCCATAATTCAGGAAAATCATCAGGAATTAAAGGACAATATTTTCTTTTATCTTTCCTATAACCACATTCACACAAATCTTTTCCAATTTCAGTATTATTAGTTTTATTTTCACTTTTAATTTTAGAATAAGTACAATCATTATTATTGTCACATCTAATAAAATCTTCAAAAGATTTATTAAAATTCAATTTCCTTTTTTTTTTAATACAAATACCATTATTTATTAAATTATAATAACAAGTAATAGGATTATTGGATACTTCTCCTATTTTTTTTTTTAATAATACATCACTACATGTAAAATTAAAACAAATTAAATGATTTTCACATTCATAATCTTCAGAGCATTTATTTTCTTTTGTTAATTGTTTTTTACATTCTCCATTATTACAAAATTGTCCTACACTACAATTAAAATGATCAATACATGAATTATCTTCTTTTGATAATTTACATGTGTTATTTTCACATTTTAATTTCATATTTTCTTTTTTATTGAAACATTCTGTTTCACAATAATCACCATCATATTTATTATTATCTTCTTCTTTTTCATAATCTACCATTTCATTATTTAAATGATATAAATTATTTTTATTAACTGAACATTTATATTGTTTATTAGGTGAATTAACTGAATTATTATATAATAATGTAATATTAATTTCAGTGTTTTTGACTGTTTTATTTAAACATTTTTTACTGTCATCTTTAATACTTTGACAAGTATATTTACCACATGTTTCATTTGAAATTTCCTTTGTATCAAGCTCTTTATTATAATCAGGAAAAACATTTTTAAGAACACAATCAGGAGCATTATACATTTGATAATTAAATAAAGCCCAAAGTTCATAATTTAAATAACTTAAATAATATTCATCTCTTACATCAATTCTACAAACATTATTAAGTCCATGTTCAATAGTGTGACAATAATTCCTTTTCTCTTTTAAATAATCCATTTTATATCTTATAAACCTTGTATAATTTAAATCTTTACCACCTAATTTACAATATCTTAATCCATCCAAATTATAACCACAAAGACAATTATCTTTTATAGTTATATTATTTTTTTTATTATCTTTATAATAATAATATATACAAGGATTTGTTTTATCATCACAAGGTTCTTTAGGATTATATAAATTTAAAGTATAACATTTTCTATCAATTGCAGTTCCTCCTCTACAAAATGATAAACCATCATTAAAATAAGTATCTTGTTCTACAGATTCACCATCTGGAAGTGTAAAATATTTAGTACAAGTAAAATTATGACATCCTGCATTTAAAACACAATCAGTATCTTTTGTACATGATTTTCCAATTTCTCTTAATTTTTCACATTGATTATTTATACAAGTAAGACCTATAACGCAGTCAATATCATGTTCACATGTTTCATTTATTTTTTGACCTTTACATTCATTATTTATACATTCTTTTGTTGAACATTCATCATCATATATACAATACATTCCTGGATATAATTGTAAGTTTTTTATTGGTTTTTCTTTACAAGTTAATGTTGCGTTTTCAAAAGTGTCTGATTGAACAGGACAATATGTATTATCTCCTATACATAAACTTATATTTATTTTGATTAAATTTTCAACTTCATTATATAATAAACATTTTTCACCTTTATTTTTTGGAAGATCACAAAATATTTTTGGACATTTAGGTAAGGATTTTATTGTTTTTGAAATTATGAAATATAATATTATTTGATATATTTTTAATACCATTATACTATATTTTAAAAAAATTAATTTTTTTATTTATATTTCATCTAATATTTAATTTAAAATAATTTAAATATTTAATTTAAAATGTCTTCTATTAAAGAACAAATTAAAAAGATTTTAATTACTTTTTATCCAAATGATATTTTATTTATTGATACAATTTTATTACCAATAAAAGATACTTCATTGTTATCTAATTTAAATAATTGGTATAAAGAAAATTCTCAAGTTTCAACAGATGATCCTTTTCATAAACTATATGGAATAAGTGAAGTATCAAAACCAATTATAAGAAAAAATTTATCAACTTTTGAATTAACAAAACCAAATATAGATTTATTATTTACCATAGTAAAAAATTTTTTAAAAAATGGAAATGATAATTTAGTTATTTTAAAACAGAAATTAAATGATATTTTTGATTTGTATGATTTAAAATCTATTCATTTTATTACAGAACAAATTTACTCAACTCCTTCTTCTTTTCCTATTAATTTTTATGCTTTTGCTATTTCTATTAAAATTCTTGTTGAATGTTTTTTTTCTCAATTAAAAAATTTTTCTTTTGGTTTATTTTCAGATTTGAAATTTTCTATTAATGATGAAATTTTTTATTCTGAATTATTCTGTTGTTATTTATTATTTATTTATTATCTTTATGAATTAAATTTAATTTCTAAAAAATCTATTTCTTTATTTTTATTAAATAATAATGATTTGTTTGAAAATTATACATATCATGTTGATGAAAATGGTTATAATAAAGTTAAAGATATTATTTCTATTGAAGATTTAAGTATTTTAAATTTAATTACTTCTTTCTTTCAAATTAATTGTAAAAAAGTTAATATTTATATCTTATATTCAATTAAAGAAAATGAATATAATTATTTATTGAATTTTATTAATAATCAAAAATTATTAACAACTATAAATTTAAATTGTTCAAATGCTTTCATAAATAAATACAATATTATAAATGATTTTAATAAAATTGCAACTCTATCAATTAAAATATTAAATACTTCTTCACAAATATTAGTAAACTTAAAAAATTTAGAAAAAGATAATAAAACATCTTTAATAAATTTTCATATTGAAGGAGATAATTTAAAAATAAATGCTTTACCAGAATGTTTTTGTAATTTAAAATCATTTAGTTATATTTCAAATGGAAATAATATAATATCATTTGATTTAAAAATATTTGAAAAATTTGAAAAATTAAAAAAATTAATTTTAAAAAGTATTTCCCCAGAACAATTAACAACAATAATAAATATATTTCATATTATTCCAAATAAATCATTTTTCACAGATTTTGATATAGAATTAAATAATATAAATAATTTAAATAAACAATCAATTTTAGAATCAATAGAACAAATTTTTATTCTCCCTTCTATGTCACAAGTAGAAAATTTCAAAATTAAAATTGATAATAAAACAACAGATAAAACAAAATATTTTGTGTTAAATAAAGAAAATGGTTATTATTATATAAATAGAGCATTAGGAGCATTCGAAAATTGTCAAATTTTTTCTATTACAAATCATAATGAAAATTACTATCCAGAAGATAATTTAACTCAAGGTTTAGGAAAAACTAAAAAAAATCCTTTAAAAATAAATGAAATAGAAAGTTTTACTTTAGAAGAAAATCTAAATGAATGCCAAGATTTTTCAAATAAAAATGATACCGTTATTTATTATAATGATAATATAAGAACTAATACAAATGATAGAAGAGATTTTAATAAAAGATTATTTAGCCACAATTCTAGTAATATTGGTGAAATTAAAAAATTACATTTAAAAAATGATTATCTTAATTGTTTATATTGTATTTCTAAAAGTCAAAAAAAATTAAAAGCAAAACCTATTTTAATGAATATTTTCAAATTTTTAACTCTTCCAAGAGGAAGACAATATATTGTTGCTAATTATAATAATTAAATAAAAAAAATGAAATAGATTAAAAAAAAGAATTTTTTAATTAAAAAAATTAATAAAAAAATATTTAAATATATTAAAAATCTTAAAATATATTATTTATTTAATAAATAAATTTATTTTTTGTATTTTTTATTTACATTAAAGCAAATAAAAGTAAAATTGCAAATTCTATTCCAATAGTCCAATATAAACAAGAATTACTAGTTTTTTCTAAATAATTTTTTAATTGATTTGTTTGTTTTATCATTTTATTTTCCATACGATCCATATCATTATTTAAATTATCTATTAATGGTTCTTGATTATTTAATTCATGATTAATTGCTTTTTGTCCTTCTTTAATTCTCTTTGCTTGAGAATGTAAAGTTTCAAATAATTCTTCATCTTGCTTATCATGTTGTTTTTTATATTGTAAAAATTGTTCAACTGTTAATGGATTATTTTTATTTTTTCTACTTGTATCTATTTCAAAAGTTTCATATGGAATTGTATCTTTGTTTTCATTATCTTTGTTTTGAAAATTTTTATTATTCATTTTTTAATTGTTAAAATGAAAAATTATATATAAATTTATTTTATTAAAAAATTAAATAATTCAAATATATTAATACTTTTATTTTCAAAGGAGAAAATAATATTTAAAATGAATGTTACATTAATTTATAAAAATTCAAAATATAATTTTGATTTGGTGAAAACTACACCCTTATCTTATTTATATAAAATATCAGAAGAAAAATTTAAACTTCTTCTTACTAATATTGATTTATATTTTGAAGATACTATTGTTCCAAATTCACAAACTGCCGCTTCTGATTATTTTAAATCTATGAAAAAATGTCTAATTAATGTAGTAGAAAAAAATAATTCTTTAAATTCAACTTTTATTAAGGAAAAAAATACTTATAATAGTGAAGGTAATATTGTCAAAAAAAGTAGTTTTTTTGTATCACTTCCTAAATTAAATCTTCTAAATAAAAGAAAACAAAAAAAACATTTTATAAAATGTCAAATTTGTCTTAAAAATGATGCTATATTATATTGTAGAAATTGTAATCAATTTTTTTGTTTTGAATGTAATATAAGATTTCCTATTCATTTTCAACATAAAATTATAAATTTAGAAAATGGAAATTTAAAAGGAAATGTTGATGTTTATAGAAAATTAATTCTTGATGAATTAAATATAGTAAAAACTGCTTTTATTTCTTCAAATGAATGGATAATTGATAATCAAATAAGATTTGAATATCTTCAAAATTTAGTTGAAATTATTAGAGAAATTGATGAAAAAAGTTTTGAATTATCTTCTATGAAAACTTCATATAATGTTGATTTAGAATTATTAAATGAATTAAGAAATGAATTATTTGATATTGAACCTCCTAATTTTAAAGATGAAGTTGTTAAAGTTTTTAGTGAAATTAATGAAAAGGAAAAATCATTAAATAATTATACTATTTTCGTTAATTTACAAGTAATAAAATCACAATTTAATAAAAAAATGATAATGTTATTTGAAACTATTCAACATCATCTTCAAGATATTTTAACAGATGTAAATAATAAATTAAACGAAGCCAGAAAAATAAATATATATGGATTAAATGAATTAAAAGTATATAATGATTCTCATAGTGAAGCATCAACAAAAGAAGATGAAAATATAAATAATAATATCAATATTAATAATAATAATGAAAATAGGAATAATTTAAATCATAAACATCATCAATCATTTCCAAATATAAATTCTAAAATTAATAATAAAACAGATGAAAAACTATATGCATTTACTGAGAGAATGGCACCAATTCTTAAAAATAAAAATAATAGTATTAATAATATTAGTAATAATAATAGTAATTTTATTAATAATAATAGTAATTTTATTAATAATAATCCTTTAAATAATTCAAAAATAAAAACTGAAATTGAACCTTATATAGGAAAACAATCTTTTTTACAACATAGTGATTTTAAAGTAAATAATAAATTAAATTCTTTTTTAAATCCTCATAATTTTTCTATGAATGATACTAATATAATGAATAGAACATTAAGTAAAAGAAGTCCTCATATGTTAAGAACTTTTTTAACTACTTCTAATGTTAATAGTAATGATGGAAGTGTTAGTTATAAAAAACAAATTGTTTCTCCTCCTAAATTTAGTGATAATAATTCTGAATTAAAATTATTTTTATCTGCTCAAAAGAAAAAACCTAAATCTAAAATTGGAGATTTAATTGATCTTGGTTCAATAAGAAATATTTTTAATAATCCTGTAAAAAAAAAGAAAAAAGGAAAATAAAAATTTATATTCATATTTTTTAATTAACTTAATGTAGATAATTCAGTTACTTTCTACATATAATTTTATTTTTAATTTATTTTATATGAAAAACAAATTAATTTTAATTATAAATTCTATATTATAAATTAATAGATATTTAAAAATTTTTATTTATTTTTATATTATCCATTAAATAGAAAATAAGTTTTAATAATTGATTCAACTTGCTCATAAACTTGTTGATCATTATAACCTTGTAATTTCTCTATATAATTATTTCCACCATATTTTTGAAATTCTTCTAAATAAATATTTCTACCTTCTGTTAAATAAGAAAGTTTTGAACCAAGATTAAATATATTAGTCAATATATCTAAAATAACTAAAATAGATTCTTTATCTGAATAAAATTTTTCAATGACTGAAATTAAAATTTTAATAATTTCACCATTTTTAATAAAAAGAGAAATTGTTTCAATATTATAATTAGAAGAAATAATTCCATCAATAATAAATAAACATTCTCTAGAAATTTGAATTTCTTCAGTTTTTAATATTTCCAAAATTTCTGGTATAATTCCACTATTTATTATATTTGATATATTAATATTTTTACATATTAAAAAATTTGACATAGTCCATAAACAATCTCTTTTTTGACTTTTATTTTTTGAAGTTAAAAAATTTAATAAATATAAAATTAATTCATTTTGAATAAGTGGGTCTAAAATTCCTTCAAAATATGATAAAAAATTTCCTATTAATTGTAATATTTTTGAAGATAAAATATTTTCATCATATTTTATTTCATTAATTAATAATTTTCTAATTAAACCACTTGAAAAAAACAATTCATGTATTTTTAAATTAGAACAATTTGATAATTGACTTAATCCATATAGTGAATCATTTATTATTTCTTGATCTTGAGTTTCCATTAATTTAAGAAATGAAATAGTAATATGTTCTTCTAAATAAAATATATTTTCTTTTATATTTTCAATACTAACTTTTTCATGTCTTTTAAAAAATTCATTGTTAAAATCTTCTTCATCAAAAAAATAATGAATTTTTTGAATTGTTTGTGATAAAGATGAAAGAATCTTAACACAAAATTTAGTTATATCTAAATTAATTTGAGAAGATTCAATATATTTTAATATATAATTTCTAGGAATAGCAGAAAAAAATAAATTTTCATTAGCAGAAATATTTCCTAAAATAGTATTACAAATTAACCATAAAACATTTTCAATTAAATATTTATCATTTAAATTAAGAATCACAATATACATTTGAAGACAAATTTCATTTGTTAAAAATGAAAATAAATTTTGATTATTTATTTTAGTTACAAAATTAATAATTGCCCAAGTAACTTCATAAATAATTTCATAATCTTTCATATTATTATATAAAACTAACATAAGCTTATCAATAATATTTCTATTATACATTTCTAAAATTGGAAAATCTGTAATAAAAGTTTGTTGTCTTATATTTGTAATAGCAAATTTTATTTCATTTATATTATTTGATTCTAATAAAATTATCATTGAATCAATAAAAGATTTTGGAGAGTCATATTGTTTATTTTTTAATTCTTCTGAAATATTTAAATCTGATATTTTAATTTCATATGGATTTTTTGGTTTTTGTTTTTCTTCATTTTCTTTTAAATTTTTCTCCCTTTTTTTCATTAAATAATTATTCATTTTTTTCTTTCTTAAAGATAAACCATATTCTTCTCTTTCTAATTGAAGTTGTTTTTCTATTTGAGAATTTGTTGATGAACCCATTGATGCAAATATTGATTTATAGTCTTTTTGAGCCTTCATTTTTTTATTTTTTAATATTTAAATTTAATTGGGTTTAAATATATTTAGAAAATAATAATAAATAATACTTTAATTAAAATTATTATTCTAGAATTATAATTTTTAAATAAAATAAATTTTGTTTGATTATTAATTCTTAAATTATAATTATTTTTTTAATTTTAAAAATAATAAAAATTAAAAAATAAGAATAAAAAATAATAAAAATATGTTTTTAAATGATAAAAAAGGTAGTTACGGTTGTTTTTCAAATGCTGGAAAGAGTGCATTCAAAATGTATAAGAATTTAGTATCAAATCCTTTAGAAAAAAAACCAAGAACATTTAATAAGTTCGAAAATTTATTTGGAAAAAATAATCAACAATTATTAAATGAATTTAGAAAAGAAAGAGAATTAAATGATAAAGCAGATATATTTAAATTAGATGAATATGAATTAAAAAAATTAAAAGAGTTAACAAAAAATAAGAAAAGTAAAAAATTAAAAAAAACAAAATTTAATAGATGTCAAAGTGCAAAACAATATAATAAAACAAAATTAAAAATTAATAACGAAAAAAAAAAAAAATTAAATGAAAAAAACTTTGAACCAAATTGTACAAAATATAATCCAAAATATGATATAATATTAAAAAGAACTCCATCATGTCCATCATGGTCAACATTAACATCAAGAAAAAATTACATTAAGGAAGATAATTTTCCATTTTATATAAACCCACAAAATATATTAGATAATACAGCAGGAAAAACATTTATTGATATGTCAAAACAAACTAAAAGAAATTTATTAAATGATGATAATGAAAATAATATAAATAATAAAAAGTATAAATCAAGAGTAAAATCTTCAATTAATTTATCAAAATCATTTTCAAATTCAACAATATTATTAAATAAACCAAGACCTCAAACAGGAATAATAAGAAGAAAATCATCTTTAAAATGTAATTTATCAACAAAAAGTAAAATAATAGAAAATGAAAAAAATATAACAACAACATCATTAGAAGATTCATATGAAGATTATAAAAATTTATATAATAAACAATTAAAAAAATCAAAAACAATTGAAAATATAGAGGAAAAAAATACAAAGAGAAAAATAAAAGCACCAAATTTTGATCAATTTATTTCAAGAGAAGATTACGATAAATTAAAAGATAAAAATTCAGTAATTCCATTTTCACTTCCAAATTATAAATCAATAAGAGGAAAACCAATAATGATGGTAATTTATAATACAAAAAAACATAAAATAAATAAAGTTAAATCAACATTAATTAAAAAAATGGATAATTCATATTATTTTGATCCATATAAATCAATTGATAAATATAATAATCATAAAGTTATTCATGCTCCTAATTTTAATTTAATGACTTCAAGACCAAATGATAATATTAATTTACCTGTTTATATGAAACAAATTTATTCTAAAGCTAGTTGTTATAATATTACTGCTTTGTCTTTAAAAATGAATAATTTTTCTAATGGAAGATTTTCTAATGTTCATTCTAGTTTTTTCCCTAAGAAAAGTTTTAATCAATTAATTAATTTAAATTTACTAAATTCACAAAAATTTTTGGAAAATATTATTGGAAATAAAAAAAAGTTTATTAAGAAACATTATGAAATTGGGAAAGCTATGAAGTTTTATAATAAAAATTATGAAGAATTACTTAAGGATGAATTACTTTCAAGATTTGATAATGTTACTTATAAAACTATTAAAAAAAATAATTCTGTTGATATGAAAGAAATGGAAAATTTCCTTCTTAAAACTATTGAACAAGGATAAATTATTCAAATTAAATTATATATAATTATTCTTTCAATTATATAATTAAACTTTTATAATTTAAATATTATATATTAAATATTATTTTCTATTATATTTTTTTAAAAAAAATTTTTACATGTTATTATTTTATTTATTTATTTTAAAATTTTACAAAATTTAACAATGGGGATTGGGGATTGGGGATTGGGCCCAATCCCCAATCCCCAATCCCCAATCCCCAATCCCCAATCCCCAATCCC
>JAEEGK010006253.1_pt1 | contig 28694 bp, 19 predicted proteins | sample 8958771 | NCBI WGS metagenome assembly JAEEGK01 (sample SAMN16246547, study PRJNA631951) | gut metagenome | biome: gut microbiome; feature: rumen; material: SC-attached | host: Bos | place: Iran: Karaj | collected 2018-10 | reverse complement strand
TTGGTTCTTCAAAATTAGAAAATGTTTTTGGTGTTGCTACAAAATTAGATGAACAATTCGTTTACTTTGTATATGTAAAAGGACAAGCCACTGGAAAAGCTGTTGTTCAATATAATTCTATTCCTTATAAAAGTTGCTGGAGATTTTTATTCTTTTCAGGTTGTAAAACTAAACATAGAAGAGTTAAAAGAGGATTGAATAATAATGAAAATGAAATTATTAGAAAATCTTTAGTTGCTAAATTTTATGAAACTTTAAATTCTATTCTTGATTTAGATCAACAGAAAATGATTGATAAATTTAAGATATTAGCTTCAATAAAAAAAACATATTATCCAGCATATCATAACAAATATGTAGTTACAGTGAAAACATATTTAGATTTTAAAACAATAACATTAACTTCAATAAATGCAATTCAAAATTTAAAACGTACTATTGGATTTGATGATAGAACAATAAATGGTATAAAAAGTATATTTGGAAAGCCATATTATTCATTTAATATATATCAAATAACAAAACATGATATACAAGAATTAAAATTAAAAATGGGAGTTGCATATTTTGTTGGTGGAAGAGTTATAATTTCTTATGTTGATGCTACTAGTCAATCTAAAAGATATGAACATTATTGTAATATGGAAAGAAATACATCTGAAGAAACTTGTTATGATGATTCTGTATGTGTTGAAGAATGTAATGCTTATAAAAGACTTGTTAGAGATCCTAGACATGCTGATAGAGATATTCCAGGATTTAATGGAAGATATTATCATAATAATCTTAAACAAATTCTACTTGCTGATGTAACTAATAAAGTTTACAATATTTTAAGCGAAATTAAATTTTAAAAGTAGCTTTGAATTTTATTATTAATTTTTATTATTAGGGAAAATTTATTTTTTTAAGTTTTTTTATAGTTTTTTAATTGAAAAATGAAAAATAAACCTTTTCATCAAATTAAAGATATTGTTTGTAATATAGATGAAATAATTAAAAAAAATATTCAATTTAATACTATTTCAATTATCTTATCACAAGATATTATAATCTCAAAAGATAATATGAATATTATTCAAATTCATATAATTGATGAAACTGGAAAAATAAAAATGATAATAGAAAATATTTCAAATTTAACAATTTTAAATGATATAATTAAAATAGGAAATGAATGTATTTTCAGAAATATTAAAGCTAAATTATTCAATGATTACTTATATTTTATTATAGATTATAATGAACAAAATAATATAATAGTTTCAAAAAATAATTTTTGTAAAAGAGATAAAATTTCAATTGAATCAATTAATTATTCCCATATACAATTTAAAATAATAGAGAATTTAAATTTATAATTCAAAGATTATGAGGATTAAATGATACTAAAATCATAATATAAATAAATATATTTTAATAAAGTAAAAAACAAATAAAATTTTAATAAATGTCCAATAATAAAAAAAAAGAGAAAGAAAACACTTAAATCTTTTAAATATAGATAAAAAATTAAGATTTTAATAAAAAATTTTAAAGAAAAATAATTTTTAGTTAATTCATTTATCTGAAAGAAAAAAATATGTTTTCAAATATTTAAAGATGAATTAAAATTCAATAAATAATAAATATAATAATTTATTATGAAATAAATTTAACAATAATAATAAATTAAATATTTATTAGAAGTTAATATTAAAAATATAAAAAGTAAGCGCTACTGAATTTTTATAATATTCTTATACGTTTACTCCTGAAATAATTATATATTATAAATTTTTTGATATAAAATTTTTTAAATTTTTTTCATCAAAAAAATAAAATTAAAAAAAAATTGAACTCAGATATATTAATTTATTAAATGTGTGAAAAAAGTTTAGAAAATTTTAGAATGGATTTTAGAAGAAATTTTAGATATGAATTAATAAAAACAATAGGAGTTTTACTTGAAGATATATGTGAAGAAAATAATATTTTAAATTCCCAAAATGATAATTCGATAGAACCTTTCATTGGAAAAAATCCAAAAATATCAATTGAAGATTTTCTTAATAAATGTTTAATATATTCAAATGCAGAATCAAGTACTTTTATTATTATGCTTATATATATTGATAGATTATGTGAAATTAATCAATTTACTTTAAATTTTTCTAATGTATATAAAATTATTTTTACTTCGTTTTTAATTGCTTTAAAGTATCATGAAGACAATTTATATAAAAATAAATTTTATTCAAAAATTTTAGGTTTAAATTTAGAAGAAATGATTTTTTTAGAAAATAATTTTTGTAAATTGATTGATTATAAATTATTTATTGATGATTTTATATTTAAAACTTATTATAATAATTTAATATCAGCTATTGAAGTTTGTGTTAATTGTAATTAATTAATTTAAGTATTTGTATGATTAGGTTAAAAGAATATGAAAAAATTTATCATTAATTTTATATAATATTGTATCCATAAATTTTCATTTTTTATTGGATCAATTAACAATAGATTAAAATTATTAATATATAAATTTATTAAAAAAAGGTTAAATCAATTTTCAATATTTTTTTTTAACATTTTTTAATTAAATTATAATTAATTAAACACTAATTTCAAAATGTTTACTATAATAAAAAGAAGAAAGGTAATATAATATTTTAATTATTTAAAATAAATTAATTTAAAGTAAATATTAATATTTCATTAATTTTCTTCTAATTGCATAACAGAAGAAAAGAATTCAAAAATAGGTTTTAAATGCCATTGTTTTAACTCAGTGAATTTTTCATTACTAAAGAAACACATATGAGCACCTTTATCAGCAAGTAATAAAAAAATATTATTATTTAATCTTATATCATCATAAGGAATTGCTTTACAAGAAGTTAATCCATCATCTCTTGCATTAATACATAAAAGAGGAATATTTACATTTTCTATTTTTCGATTAGCAGATATATTTCTATAATAATCATCCGCTGATTTATATCCAAATATTTTCCTTGAAAATAATTCATCATAACTTTTCATATCTTCGCATTTTGATATTATTTCGACTTCAAAATTCTGGTTTTTACAATTCTCAGCTCCTTTTTTTATTTTTTTAAAATTATCTCTTTCTAAGAAAGTAATTAACCAACTAAAAATAGTTTCTTCTAAAAATCTTTCACATAATTCCATATCATAAGGATTTGAAATAGACGCAGCAGCATATATTTTTTTATTAATATTATTTAAATGTCCTAAATAATAAACTAAATTATTAGCACCGTAACTTCCTCCAATAGCGAAAATTTTAGTGTTATTATATTTTTGAATAATTAAATTTAAAGCATCATCAATATCATTATATAATTTAAAAGTTCCAGTTTCATTTAATCCAAAATCTTCACTTAATATTCTCATTTGGAAAATAACAACATTGTATCCTTTATTTAATCCTTCAATTATTATATTTTGAACATAACCATCTTCAATCACTCCTGTCATTCCTGGAAATAAAACTAATATTGGTTGTGTTTGAGTTGGTTCTTTCATATTAGAATATTTAGCCCAAAATATTTTAGTTCCATATTCATTTACATTTTCCATTTCAAAAATTAAATCCTTTGATTTTTTTGGCTTCCAATAACCACATATTATCATTTGAAGAGAACATAATGGAAGAAGAAAATGAGGTTTATAATTTGGATTTTGTAAATTTGGACATTTTTCTAAAATTTTTTCGTTTTTTCTGGTTTTTGTGTAAAATAAAGTTACTTTTGAAAAATGCTGAGTGTAAATACAATATAATATATATCCTATTGTTATTTGAGTTAATGTTATATATTTAAATATTAGTAATCCTATTGTTATGAAAAGTAAGGGAAAGGAATTAAAAAGATATATTGAATATTTTATTATTTCCATTTTTTATTAACTCTTTGCTTTTTGGATAATATTTTTATTTTTTTATTGTTATTAACGTAATAATTATATTATTTTTTTTTAAAATTATTTATTAAATTTTTGATTGTTTATCATATTTAATCCTTCAAATTGAAATACTTGTGAGATTAATTTAATATTTACTCTAAAATATTTAAACTTTCCATTTAGAGTATTTATAATTTTTTAATATATAATTATTATTTTTTTAAATGTTTATGGAATTTGTTAATTATTAACTCTATCAAATTTATTTTTTGTTCTAAGTGATTTTATTTTGTCTATTTTACAATTAAAAATTAATGAAAAAACATTGAGAATTTCATAGTTTATGTATTTATTGTTATAAAAGGATTTTTTGATTAATTGATATTTTTTGTTAGATATTGAATATTTGATAAATAAATGTTATAACTTGTTTTCTTCACTGATTTATATAAACCATATATGAAAAGGATTTACTCCTTTATAAAACCCTTTTTTTTGATAACTATTTTTTTAATTATTTAATTGTTTTTCAGTTTATTTTTTATTTATAGAATATTTAATTAAAAACTTTTGGTGAAAAAGGTAAATAAAATCTATTAATTGGTATTTTACAAAAACTAAGTTTATTAAGGGGTATATTATGATAATGTTTAATTGAATTATATGATAATAATATTCTTTCTGTTTGACTTCCTTCATTAATCATTTTTTTCTTATTTCTAAAATATGAATTTGATTTCTTTTTATTAACAATATTTTCACCTTTCAATCTTTTTAAAAAATAATCTTTTTTACTATTAAAAGAAATATTATTTCGTTTATTCATAAATTCTGAATTAATTTGTGTTATTTGATTTAAAAATTTTTTCTTTTCTAAATATTTCTTAAATAAAATTGAACATTTAGTATCATTAATTATAGGACTTTTCTCTTTTATTTTTAATATATTATCATTTTTATCTATATAATTATTAAAAATATTTAAACTTTGTTTTCTAACATTAACTAATTTTTTTTTTTGTGATTTTAAGTTATAAATAGAATTATATCTAGGAGAAGAAATAGAAGGTAGTGAAGAGCTTTTTTTCATATTATATAAAAAAACTAAAAAAATTAATAATTATTTTAAAAATAACAAATAAAAAAATGGATGATGACGAAATTGAAGCTTTTTATGATGAAGAAGAACAAGATGAAATAAAAATAGATGAAGTTCCTTTAAGCGAAGAAAAAAATACATCAATAAAAAATAGTCAAATTAGAAATTCCAAAATTCCTTTAAGCGAAAATAATACATCAATAAAAAACAGTCAAATTAGAAATATACAAATTCCTTTAGAAAGAATATTATCTTTTAAAACAAAACTTTTAAATAATTTTATTGATTTTTTATCAATTGATGATTTAAGCGAAATGCTTCAATTAAATCAACAAACAACAGATATTCTTTTAAAAACTAATTTATGTAAAAGTTATTTAAACATAAGAAAAGAATTTACATTTCTTATTAAACATAATAAACTTAATTATAGAGAAATGATAGAAAATGCAAAAAATAAAAAAGATTTAAAAAAAATTTATGAGCCTTTAGAAAGAAAATTAAATTTTAATAAATATAATATTTCTCAATTATTAAAAAAAAACTGTGAAATTATTAGAAAATATAAAAATAAATTAAAATTAACTTCAATCCATGTCATTTCAATTTTTGGAAAAATAATAGAAAAACAATTGTTAAAAAATAATTATGATGAAATTATTATTAATGATTATAATTTAGATAATGAAGGAGTTGAAATTTTAAATTATGCTATAAGTAATTTAGAAGGAATAAAAAAACTAACTTTATCAAATAATTTAAAAATAAAAAATATTTCTTCAATTAATAATTTTATAAATGTAAATAGAATAGATTTAAAAATATTAAATTTATCTTATAATAGTTTAGATGATAAATTTGGAATATTATTATTTGATAAATTACAAAATAATTGTCCTGACTTAATAATATTAAATTTATCTGGAAATAATTTTACAAATAAAGTTTTTATTAATAATAAAGTAGTTGAAGCTTTTAAAAATAATAAATTTCAAAATATAAAAAAATTTATAATAAATAATAATTTATTAACTTCAAAAGGAGCAATTCAATTATTTGATTTATTATTAAATTGTCCTTTTCTAACTGTATTAGATATATCATATAATGGAATTGAGCAAAATATTTTTGATTCAGATAATGCAATTAATTTTTTTGACTCTGATAAAAGTGGTTTATATTATTTTTCTACTTTTTATTATGAAGGAAATTTTCTTCCTTCTTCAGTAACTGAAAATTTAGTTGAATGTCTTTTAAATAATACAAAAATAACATATTTATTTTTAGGTAATAATCAATTAAATGATGATTCAATGCAAATTTTAGGTTTTCTTCTTCAGAATAATAATTATATTCAAAGCTTAAATATTAATTATAATAATTTTACTACTAAAGGAATTTCTACTTTATTTTCTTTATTCAATGAAAAAATTTGTATTGTTGAATTAAATTTATCTAATAATAAAATTACTCAAAAAGCATTAAATATTATATTTAATCATTTAAAAAATAAATCAACTATTAAAAGTTTAAATCTTTCATATAATAATTTTAGTAAAAATTCTACTAATGAAATAATAAGTAATTATTTTGAAAAAAATGATAATATTAAAAATATAAATTTAGCTGTTTGTCATATTGGATTAGGAACTAAGAAATTATTAAATTCTTTAATTAATCATAAAGAACTTACTACTGTTGATTTAAGTGTTAATGATATTGGAGGAAATAAAGAAATATTTGAAATAATGTCTAATTTCCTTAAAAATGATTGTTACATTAAAAATTTATATTTAGATGGTAATTTTATTAATGATAAAGACTTTGAAAAACTTATTAATGATGGTATTCAATATAATCAAACTTTAAATTTATTAAGTTTGAAAAGTAATAGAATTAATTTAGAAAATAAAAATTTTGAAAAAAATCTTATTGAAAATATTAGATTAAATAATCATATTAGAGAAATAAGACTTGAAGGAAATCCAATTAAAAATGAGAAAAATTATAATTTACTTAAATCAATACTTAAAATAAATGGTACAAAAGAAAATAGAGAATATTTAAAAAAATTATTTGATCAATAAAATAAGTAAAAATTAATTAAGTAAATAAATAAGAATTAAAAAAAAAATATTTATTTTATATAATTTTATATGATAATATTCAATAAGATAATAAATAAAAACAATAATTTTAATTTTATTAATTTTAAGAAATTAAATAATATTTTTAATTTATTAATAAAATATGAGTGATAGTCCTCCTGAATTAGAAGAACTAAATATACCATTAAATCAACAATTAAATAAAGAATCAACAAAAAAACCAGATTCTCAAATAATGCAAAATTTATTTTCACCAACAACTCAAAAAATAAATACAGAAAATAATGTTAATTCTAATAGACTATATAGAAGAAATAGTGCTAAAAATATTAGAAAAAAAAATTATAATTTAACTTCAGATAGAAATAATTTAAATAATAATTGGGTTTCTTCTACTAAAGAAGCTATTGAATTAAATAATACAATGAAACAATTTCAATGGAAATTTGGTTTGTTATTAAATGAGAAAATTAATAGTTTAAATATTGAGTTAAAAAATTTAAGACAAAAAATTGAAGAACAACAAATTCAAAATTTTAATGAATCTAAATTATTTGAAAGAAGAAAAAATGAATTAAAAAAACAAATTGAAAAAGAAGAAAAAGAAGGATATGATTTACAATTAAAAGAAAATAATACTTTAAATAAAAGGAAAATAGAAATATTAAATGATATTTCAGATTTAGAAAAAAAAAAGAATAATATTAAAAATATTTTATTAGATAAATATAAAGAAATGATTAAATTAAAACAAAATTTAAAAATATCAATAGATCAATTAGATTTAATAAAAAAGGAAATTTTAAATAGAAAATTTGTTGATAAAGATAAAACAAATATTTTAGAAAAATCAGAAAGTGAAGATTTTAAATTTGATGATAATAATAATATAAAAGAAATTCCTCATAAATTAAATGAATTTTCAAGTCAAAAATAAAATAGAAAAAGATATAAATAAAAATTAATATAAATTATATAATTAAAAATTATTTATTATATAACATTAGTTAATTATTGTTAAAAATCTATTATAAAGTTTATTATATAAGTTAATAGAACTTACATTAATCTTTTTATTCCAACATTACAATTTTTAATAATATTTCTACTATGAAAATTTAATTTTTCTTTTACTTATTTACCCATTTTAATTATAAATTATAATTTAAAAATCAAAAAAAAACAAAAATTTAAAAAATAAAAATAAAACTTTAAAAAAAAATGAATTAAATAAAGTATAGATTTTATAAAAAATTCCCATTAAATTAAATATAGAAAAAAAAATATATTTACCTAAAAATAAAAAATATAGGAAAGAAAATATAACAATAAAATATTAATGAGTATAAAAGTAAAAAATAAAAAAATTGTTTTTTAAATTAAAAAAAAAAATAAATAACTTTTAAATAAAAATGCAAAGAAAATCAATAGTATTATCTTTAGAAAATAAAAAAGAGAAAATAAATATTCAAGAAGAAAGATTAAAATTAATAAATAAAATTTTTGACATGTTTGACTTAGATGGAGATAGTAAAATAAAATCTAATGAAATAAGAGGAATATTAAGTGCAATGGGAAGAGAACCTACACATGATAATATAATGGATTTTTTATTTATTGCTGATAATAATAATACTGGTATTATAGATAAAGAAAATTTTATGAAAGCTTTAGATGAAGTTTATTCTCTTCCTGAAGACGCTGTTGATCAAGCGATTGAAGCTTTTAAATTTTTTGATGTTAAAAAAAATGGAAAAATTAATATTCAAGTTTTAAAAGATATTTTACTTAAATATGTTGATGGATATTCGAAAGATGATGTTCATAATATTTTTCAATTAATTAATTTTGATAATAATGGAGACTTTAATTATGAAGAATTTATTGATATTTGGAAATTTCAATAAATTCATTTTTTAGATAATTTTTTCATTTTTTTTAATTTTTTATTTATTTAAAAATCTTTTTTATTTCTATTATTATTTATTATGGTTTTGTTCGTGAATAATTTTTATTTTATTGTCTAATATTTAAAAAATTAATTAAATAAATAATTAGATTTCAATTAAATACTTTATTTCTTATATAATAAAGAACAATAAATATATGTAATATATAATATTTTATAATGATTATATATATCAATTCATCTTTTAAAAGGCATTTCATAAATTTGTTATTTTTAAATATAAAGTAACTCTTAATCTTCTTTTTTAGGAATTTGATTATAATTTTTTTTTTATTTGTTCATATTCAACTTCAGTTATTTTCAATTTAAAGGAGCATCAAAAGATGAAAAATAGTTTTGATTTTTCATGTCAAAATATCTTAATATTGGTAATAAACAAGCATTTTTTCAATTAACTAAATGATTCTTCTTATTCTGTTATATGGTTTAATATATTGCTTTTGTTGACAATAATTGCTTTATTTCTTTATTTGAATTTAATTATTAATTTTAGTATATCATTATATGAACTCATTAATAAAGTAAAATTTTTTCATTTGTTGAAAAAAGATTTCCTTTTTTATAAAGATATAATACAATCATTCTAATATGATGGATTTTAAAATATAATATTATTATTTTAGTTTTTTTATTTAATATGACTTTATTTTTTATACTTTTTTTTGTTTCTTCTCAATTTAAATATTTTTTCATTATACTTTTTAAAACTCAATGATAATAATCATTTTCTTATATTATTAATATTATTAAAATTTTTATATATTTTTTCTTTATTTATTTCTAACTGAAAGTATATTTAACTGTTTTGTTGATTCTAATATTTTTTTCTTTCTTTCCTCCTTTTTCTAAAAGGGAATTAATAGATAAAATACTTTCTTCTGAAGGTTTAATTTTGTACTTAATTCATTTTCATTTTCTTTATTAAATTTCTTTAAGTGTTTCATTTTTTATTTATTTCATAAAAACTGAATCTGGTATATTAGAATTTGCCTCTTTTAAAGAATTAATTATTGATTCTTTTTTTGTAAAATTGATTGACATAAAATTAAAAAAATAAATGAATTTCATTCAAACACAATATTAATAATCATTTTATCTTTTTTTTTTTTAACTTTAATTTTTTTTAACAAAAAAAATAAAAAACAATTATATAAAATAAAGAAGCTTCTTTTAGTTAATATTATTTTAAAATTATTTAATAACTTTTTTGTCTATTGCTTTTATATATAAAACCTCTTTTATAATATTTTTTTTTGAAAAAAAATAAAAAATAAAGAAAAATAAATCTCAAAAAAAAATATTTTATTGTCCTCCTCCACTTTGTTGATTTTGTTGTTGTTCTTTAATAAGTTTAATTTGTTTTTCATAATTTTCTTGTCTAATATCATAATATTCAAAATGTTCAAGAATAGTATTAGAATTTTGATAAACTTCAAAAATTTCTATCATACTTTTAGCATAATTAAAAGGAATTTCTTGACAATCCCTAGCATTACTAATAGGTTTAGTTTCTCCATCTTTCATAGTGATAATAATATTTTTAAATTCCTTAAAAGGAACATCCTTAATAAAAACCCACTCAACTTCAAATATTCCAGGCCATTTCCCATCTTGAGTCCAATATTCAAATGATTTATTATTATCACAAGCACTTTTCATTCTTGCAACTCCTATAAATCTCCCACTTCCATTACATGAAAAAAATAAGTATACATCTCCTTTTTTTCCTTGAGCTAAATTATAACTATTTGTTAAAGTCTGATTTCCATTCTTCGATGATGACCATACTCCATATTTTATTGATTTATGTACATTTTCTTCTGAAAATGATTTTATAACATAAAAAGAACTTGAGTCTGTTAATTTTTTACTTAATCCATTTGATTTCACGTTTATATCTATTAAATGACGATATTTTGTATATATGTACATTTCGGTTCTATATATCATTTCCTGAGCGTAATAAGGATTCATGTATTGACGATTTTGTTGCTGAGGACGATATTGGTTTTGTTGGTAATTGCCTTTTCCACGGAAATTATTATTCCCTCTATAATTATTACGTCTGTATCCTCTGTTTTTTGAATAATTGTTGTTTTGAAAATTTTGACTGTTTTGATTCTCCTGGTATTGGACATGCGAATCTTCTTCTTCTTTTTTTGTCGGTTCCATTGTTTGAGATAATTAATTAATTTACTAGATATATTTTAATTATATGAAATTTAATTTTTTTTTTTTTAATTTAAATTTATGAGATTTATGATTTTTTTATTAATTATTTTTACTATTAATGAACCTAAATACTCCATGATTATGGTATTTTGTAAAAAAATATTAGTCTGATTTTAATTGAATCATAGGTCATTTAAAAAATAAATAAATAAAAATGGTTAAAGTAATTAGCTTTGAAAAATTTAATATAGTATTATCTTTTAATTTTTTCATATATGAATGAATACTTTAACAATCCAGAAAAATATTTTTGCAAAAACAGATTAATTAAATGGAACAAAACAATTATATTATCACCAAAATAATATTTTAATCATAAGAAAACAATGACGAAATGAAATTTAAAAATATTTCAAAACACAATCCATTTTAAAAAAAGACAAATAAAAAGCCAAATGTGAAAGCTAAAATTAACCAAATTTATAAAGGAAAAGACACTAATTTAAATCTTTATTTAAAAAAATTTTTATACTTAGAATTAAAATCCAATTAATTAAAAACAATAAAACTGAATCTAGTTCAGAAAATAATTTTGAATTAAAATTATTTTCCGTTTTATAGGTTGAATTGTTTTCAACAAAGAAAAATAAATTAATAAAAGTAATAAAACTAAAATAATAAATAAATTTGGAATAGATATATAAATCCAATTACAATTACTTTTTAAAGATAATATAACAATTAACAAAATAAAAAATAAAAATGACTATCTTTCATTTTTTTAGAAACTTTCAAAATTCTCCAGTTAAAACTTCAACATTCTCTAAACTTGCTTTTGATGTTCCATTTTCTATGGCATATGATTTATATAAACTTGTTCTGAATTTAAATTACTTTTGTCTTTATGAAGAGTAATTATATATTTTTATATATTTAATTAATAATTTTTTCAATTACTTTGATTTATAATCTTTTTTATTTTATTTATATCTTTTTTTTTTTGATTTTTTAAATTAACTTTCTTTTTTAATTTAAAATTTTGACTTTTTGGAGTTCTTCTAATTTAAATGATTTTTTTGTGATATGATATTATTTTTATTACGGCGAAATGATTAAAAATAATTAAAAAAAAAAATTAATTAAAAAAATATTCAATAATTAATATTATAGATTATATATGGTATATTATTCTAATATTTTCTGGAAAACATTTGAAAATAAAAAATGATAAGAAATAAGAATTTAAAAAAAATAGACACTAATTTTTTTAAAGATTTAAATAAAATTATAAATGATAACCGAAAAAATAATAAAAAAAAATGGAAATTTAATTATTTCCTTTGATAAATCATAATTAATTAAATTTTCAAATAAAAAAGATATAATCTATTAATTTTTATTCATCCGATTACCAAAAGCAATATTTGTTTTAAAAAAATAAAACAATTATAATTAACTAAACCCTTAATCTAATAACATTACCCTTAAAAAATAATTAAAAGAATAATTAAAGAAAATTTCCAAAAATTATAAATATGATTAATCTCAAAAATTATAATTAAAAAACAAAAACCTTAAAAAAAAAACCAAGTGAAAAAAATGGAAGACGAATTAAACATTCATTCTTTTCCAGAAGAATTTATATTTCAAAACATAATAGAAAATTTAAATAGTTCTTCAATTGAAAAAAATGACAATTCAGATTTTTCTCATTTAGAAAAAAAACATAGAAGATCAAGACATTGTGAAGAAGGAAGAAAATTTAAATGTGAAAATTGCGAAAAATCATATTTAAGTCAACCTGCTCTTTTAAATCATATGTTTAATAAACATCCTGAAATAATAAAAGAAAATAAAATAAATAAAAGAAAAAGAGGAAGACCAAAAAAGTTTGAAATTGTTCAAAAAATTAAAGAAGAAAAAATTATTAAAAATTATAATTCTTTTTTTCAATCTCCTATTAGAGCTTTAAAACAAAATGAAATTATATGTGATAATTATGAAAAAGAAGTTTTTATTGTTTTTCAAATTTATAAAGATTATTCTCCAAGAAAATTTTTTAGATGTATTAAAGAACCAAAAGAAAATCCAATTTTAAATAATTTAATTAATAAAAAAAATTTATTTTTTCCTATTTGTGATGATATTTTTTCTGAATATTTAATGGAATTTCATAAAGTTACAAATGAAAATTATTTTATTTTTCTTTTAAAGTTTATTATATTATTTAGAGAAAGTATTAATTTAAAAATGAATAAAGAAAAAAAGTATTTGAATAAAGAATATACTTCTTTTGAAAATGCTAATTTTATTCCTGATTTTTGTAATGATTTTTTCTTTGGTTATTTAAGTGAAAATTATTTCGGTTATAGTAATAGTGATATTGAAGAATTAATTGACTTAATACAACATTTTTGTCGTTGGCTTTTAATTAAAAATTATTCTTCTATTAAGTTAGATTTACTTACTTAAATCTTTTTAAATCTTTTTCTTTTTCATTTATAAATTACGTTTTCAAATATAAATATTTATTATAATTACATATTAAATATAATAATTTATTTGGAATTATTTTCTTGAAATACCTATTTTTTTAATTGAACTCAAATTTAATATAATTTTATTTTTTTAATATTTTATTATTTTAATTTAAATTAAAAAAAAATTATATAAATGACAGATGAAAAACTATTAATAAATATTTTCATAGATAAAGAATTTAAATTTTCTCAATTAGTAGATCCTCAAATAACTATAAGTGACTTAAAAAAAATAATACTAACAAATACTTCAATATATAGTTTAAACTACATAATAGAATATCAAGACCGTGAAATATCAGGTTTAGAAATGCTAACTTTAAATCAAATATTTCAAAATAAAAAAAAAGACGAATATAATTTATACTTAACCTTAATATCTACTTTAAAAAAATATGAAAAACAAACAGTATTAATATCCTATATAGAAGGAACATCAGAAATAATAGTATATAAAGTATTATCAATGAAATGGTTAAAAATAATTCCTGAAATGAGTAATAGATTATCTTTTTATGAAACTAAGAAATTTCCATATAATTCAAGAAGTTGTCATATTCTTCAAACAAATCAATTAATAATTACAGGAGGTGTTGATAATGAATATACTTCATGTTACTTTGATGCAGATACAAATTCAGTTATTGATTTTCCGAAAATGAAACATCCTAGACAAAGACATTCTATGATTTATATAGGTAATAATAAAGTACTTATTATTGGTGGCAGTGGAAGTAAAAAAGTAACTTGTTTAAATATTGAATTTGAAGATTATGAAGATTTACCTGATTTAAATTATACTAGAAAAGATGCTTCTGTTTGCTTTGTTAATAATAAATTTATTTACGTTTTTATGGGTTATTGTGATGAAAAAGGAGGAATTTTAAGTAATTATGAAAAGTTAAATGTTAATAATAATGATAATAAATGGAATATATTACCTATGAATAATTATTATAGTTTAAATGTTCCTAGAACTTATTCTGCTGTTACTTTTATTAGAAATGATTGGAAAGAAAATAATGAAAATAATAATGATGATAATGAAGATAATGATAGTGATGAAGATTATAAAGGTTTTTTTCTTTTTTTTGGAGGAAGTTTTAATTCCACTTCTCAAAGTAATGTTTTCATGTTTAGTGAAGAAAAATATCAAGTTGATAAAAGTAATTTTAATTTACCTTTAAAATGTAATTTTAGAGAAACTTTCTTTGTTCAACCTAATGAAATTAATTCAGATTGTTATTTATTTACTTTTGGACAAAATCATGAGTTAATTCATTTTAATTATAAGAAAAATATTCTTGAAGAAATTCCACAAGAATGGATAGAATAATAATGTTTTAACTATTAATTAAAATTAATTTAAATATTAATTTAATATGAACTATTTTAAAAATCATATGAATTACTTAAATTAATATATTCAATTATTTATTTAATTTAATTTATTAATTAAAAAATGTTCGGAGGTGTTGTATTTGGAACAATTGTTTTTATTATTATTTGTATAGGAGCTTCTATTATAATAAATAATCATGTTCAAAAAGATATTAATGACCCTAGAATTAAAGAAGAATACAAAAAGTAAAATTTAATCATTAATTATCAATTTATTAGTATGACTTATGGATTAACTTTTTTCGCATGTTTATGTATGTGGATTATGTGGGTAAGTGCTTATATGCATCAAATGAATCCTTTGATAAAACCTGAACTGGAATTATAATAAATATTTTTTTTTTTAATTTAAATTGAATCATCTATAAAAATTATTATAAAAACTTACTTAAATAATATAATATTGTATATATTAAAAAATATTTAAAAACAAACTTTTAATAAAATAAAAATAAAAATGTCAAATGAAAATAATCAAAACATTCCAAATGAAAATAATATAAAACCTTTCTCATTAAATAAAATATTCGGTTATAGAGATAGAACATTTACTAATGAATATCCAAAATTATTTAAATTAACATATTCAACAACTTGTGAAGTAAAAACAAATATATTATATCACACAGGAAGATTAACATTATCAGGGAATATTTTAACGGTTTTAGCATATGATAAATCAGATTATATTAAATCAAAATTACCTCCTGAAAAAGTAGGAAAAAAAAACACTCCTAAGAATACTTTAACAACACCAACTATAGGAAAAATAAATCAATTATTTCCTTTATTATATTTAGACTTTAATTTAGTAACAGCAAAAATAATAAGAAATAAAACAAAAAAAAAATTTAGAATTTATGTCTTTGGACAAGAAACAAATAATGGTAAAATAATAAATAAAAATAAAATAATAAAATTTCGAATGTTAAAAAGTTCTCAAAATAATTTTTTAGAAATAATAAATTTAATATCAAAAGCAATAATATTATCAAAAGGAAATCTATCAAATTTAATAGGAGTTTCTTTAAGAAAATATTCAACTGAAGAATATTTTATAACTAATTTAGATTTTCAAAGAGAAGCAAATACATGTGATGTTTTATTATTTAAAGGTTTAGAAGCTCATTCAAAATTACAAAGAAAATTTACTTTAGCTGATTATGATCATGTTGCTTTATTAGTAAAAAAAAATAAAACTTTATTTGTTTATGAATCACAATCAAAAGACGGAGTTAAATTAAGACCTTGGAGAGAGTTTACAACTTATTATTGGAATTTACTTTATGAAAAAATGGTTTTTAGAAAATTACTTTTGGATAATTTAATTATAACTAATAAAGAACAATTTTATGAAGAGTTAAATAAAAATATAGATGATTTTATTAAAGATACTCAAGGTAAGCAATATTCATTAAAAGAAATTCAATTATGTTGCCATGGAAAAATGAAAGAACATCAAAGAGATAATAAATGGAGTAAACAACATGGTTTTTTTTGTTCTCAATTAGTTGCTGCGGCGTATCATAAATGTGGTTTAATTTCTGATGACATTAATGCTGGACATTATTTACCTGGAACTTTTTCTAGGTATTCTTCTATGAAATTAGAAAAAGGTTGTAGTTTATCTCCTGAATATATTATAGATTTTAGTGAATAGGTTTTTTATATATAATTGTTATAGAAATTATTTTATTTGTATTTTTTTTAATTTTTTATATAAAGATCTTACTTAATATTAGCAATTTAAAGGGTTTGTTGAGAAAAAATATCGATTTTTTATTATAGAGAAGAGCGATTTAATAATAATGTATTTTTTCTTTTTAATTTTTTCTTTTAAAAATAAAAAATTATATATATTAATCATATAAATAATTTATTGTTAAAAACACTTGCTGCAAATCAAAAAATTCATTACCTGCTTTATTTTTTCTTTTTTTTTCTTTTTCTTCTATTTCCTTTTTTTATTTATCTTCTTTTTCAATAATTATTAAATATTCATCTCTAATATTTTCTTTTTTTTAATTATTTATGTTATTTATTAGGAGGAAGTTTGTTTTCTCTTATTTTTTTCTATTAAATTATTCATATTTAATAATAAATGTTTAATCAGAAATGTATCAAAAAAAATTAAAATTACATATTAATAAGTTTTAATAATCTATTAATATAATATATATATCTTAATATAATTAATTTAGATTAAATTTCCTCTTTATGTTTTCTTATTATGATTTTAGTAAACGGATTTAAATTCAAATTTCTAATAAAAAATATAAATATTACAAAAGATAATACATTAATACCTAATATGAAAAAACTAATATAATCAATAAGATCATTTTCTTGATTTGAATAATAGATAATTAAACAACAAAAACTTTTTGAAAAAAGTTCCCAAAAATCTAAATAAAAATATATTTTTAATCCACATAATTTAAAAGTTTTTGGAATTATTCTAGATAATATTTTCAATGATTTATTTTCTATTATTATACAATTTATAATAATAAATAAAGATAATATATTAAAAAAATAATTGATATTATTAAGTTGCTCAAATAATTTAATTCCAAATAAAAAAGAAAAAATAAAAAAAATTTGGAAAACTTGTAAAAATCCTAACATAAATCTTTTATAATGAGAAAAATTTTTAATGCATTTACATTTTTTTTTAATAAAATGAAAAATAAAATAAAATAAATAAGACAAAGAGAAAATTATACATAAAGAAATTGATTCTTTATTTTCATCTAAAATTTTATAATAATCAAAGAAAAAAATTATCATATAATTAACGTATTGAGATATTAAAATTAAACAAATAGAAATAAAATTAAAATAACTAAAAGAACAACATTTATTTTCTTTAATAGTAATATTTTCAATATAATTTTGAATTTTATTAGTTTCAACATAATTTCCTAATTCAGATTCTTTATTTAAATTTTTATTTATTTTATCAACATTTTTTTTATCTAATAAAGTAATATTCTTTTTTTTACCATAAGAAAGATTTTCTTTTTCAAATAAAGTAGTTGTTGTATCATCGTAAACAATTGAAAAATTTATTGAAGAAGGAGATACAAATTTAATAATAATAAATAAAAGTAATATAAAAGAAATAAATAAAAATAATAAATCTGAATAAATTATTAATCCAAAGATTTTATTTTGATTAAAATTAAGTATTATATAAACTATTAAAAATCCTAATATATTAGATGGAATTTTTATAAAATTATAACTTTTTAAATAAAATTTTAAAAGAGCTCTTGGTAAATATGTCATTAAATAATTTCCATTTAAATTAAAAGTTGAAGCAAAGCCTATAAAAAATTTAGAAATTAATAAAGATTGTTTTTCATTTGTTAATTGTAGATTTGGAATTAAAAAACCTATTATTATAAATAATTGAGATAATATTATTGTTAAGAAATGATGTTTTCCTTCTTTGGTTAAAATATTACAAAAAATTTTACTTAAAAAAATACCTAGAAATAACATTCCAATATATAAAGAAATATTTTCATTTTTTTTTTCTTCACCTTCTTCATTATTATAAAATAAAGATACACAAAATATGATTTGATAAATTAAATATTTTATAAGTATTAAATGTATATTTGATTTATTTACTTTTGATAATTTAGATTTTTTTTTATTTATATATTCTTTAAAAACAGATTTATGAATAAAATATCGAATAACATTTTCTTCATCCATTAATGAATTTATAAATATTTTATCATTTTCATTTCGAAAATTTGATTCAGAATATTCATATCTTATAAAAATACTTAAATTATAATATTTTAATCTAATTTTAGAACATTTAAAAATATAATCTAAGTAATTAATAATTTCAGAATTATATTTATTAGTATTTGTAATTAATTTATTTCTTGTTCTTTTTGCAATTCTTTCATCATTTAATTGTTTTTCTAAACTATTCATTAGATTTACATCTTCATCAGATAAAAAATTTTGTGATAAACTATTTTCATTATCAATTTTTGTTATATTTATTTTATCGCAATTATTAATATGTTTTAAAAGTTTTTTTCTTAAGTCATCAATAATAAAACAAGATTCATCAATAATTTTAAATTTTAATATATATGATAAAGGAGTATCAGGTAATTCAAATTGATTTCTTAAAATTTGATATGATAAAAAACCCTTTTCGTAATGTTTTGATATTTTGAAATCTAATATATAACATATCTTTTTTAAAATGTTTAAATTTTCTTTAATATAATAAGTTAATTTAAAAGTATCAATTGAAAGATTTTGAATTTCTTTTAATTTTGTAACTAATTGTAAAAGATTAAAACGATTAAAATTTTCACTTTGATTAAGTAAAGAACTTAAATTTTTAAATAAATTTTTCTCAACTTTTAAATATGTAAAATAAAAATTATTAATTTCTTCATATAATAATTTTGAAAAATTTTCAAGTAAATTATCATTTTTTTCATAAAATATACTATTTTTATTTTTTTTTTCATTTATAAAAATCGAACTTGCAGGACTTTCAATGTTTAAATCAGAAGGATCTATTGCTAATACATTTGGATCATCTGTTTTTTCAAAATAAATTTCTTGATTTTCTTCTAAATTATGAAACAAAGGCATTTTATTTATTTTACTTAATAAAAAATCTAATTTGTTTGAAATCTTTGAATAATTAATGTAAATTAAAGGAATTTTTCCAATCATTGGAATTTTAGATTTCTCTTTAAATTTCATATTTAAATGATTTTAAAAATTTAATAATAATATTTAATATAATTATTGTATTTTATTATATGAATTCTTGCTATATATCAAATACTGAAGAAGTTTATGAATTAGTTGTTTTAATTTTAAATGAACAATTTTCTAAAGAAATAAGTGATTTAGGAAGAGATTTATGTTATAATGGAATAAGTACAATCCCTGAAATAATGCAAAGAATGAGATTATCTTTTGAAAGTGTTAGAAATATTTTAATTGTTCTTCTCCAAAATAAATTAGTAAACACAAAAGAAATTATCAAAAAAGAAAATAAGACAATTGCTTATGAAATTATTATTGATAATGTACTTAATATTTTATTATTTCCTAAAATATTGACATATATAAATAAAAAATATGGTGAATATGCGGAACTTATTTTTGAACAGTTTATTCAATTTGGTATTTTATCTTCTTATCAAATAAGAGAACAAGTTAAATTAGCTGTATCAAAGAATAAATCAATAAATAAATCTATTATTGATAAAATAACAAATTCTCTTATTACTTTAATAGAAAATAATTATATTATTCAAGCTCAAAAATTAGTTTTTGATAATAAAGCAAATAGAATTAGTTTTGAAAATAAAATTAAAAGAGGGAAAAAATCAAAAAATGAAAAAATAGTCAATACAGAAAAAGAAAATAAGAATAATAAAAGTAATAAAAAAGAAAAAAAGAAAAAAGAATTACATTTAGAAAAAGAAAATGAAAAAATAACAAAATTAATAATAAATGATGAAAATGAAGAAATAAGCACAACGAATAATAAAATAGAAAATAATAATAATGAAAATGAGATAAATCATCCTTTATTAATAGATAAAAAAACAAATCAATTTTTTTATTTTTTTATTAATTACGAACATATAATAAGTGAATTTAAATCAGAAATAATAATAGATTTTATAAATCAAAAATTATCGACTCAAGCAGGATTAATTGCTAATATATTATTAGAAAAAAATAAAATAGCTTCTTTTAAGGATGGAAAAACCTTTTCATGTAATTATGAAACAATAAGTGAAAAATTTCATTCAATTAATATAAGTCAAATTGATGATATTATTAAAGAACAAAATGAATTTTTTTCTAAAGTATCATCTGATAGTATAATATTAAATTTAGATTTTATATCTCAATATATAAAAGAAAGAACAATTGAAAAAGTAATATTACAACAATTTTCAGAACTTCATTTAAGAATTTATAGATTATTAAGTTTATGTGGAGCTATTGATTCAAAAAATATTATGGAAATATGCTTAATTGCACCTAAGCAAATAAATATGATTTTAAATCAATTATATTCTTATGGTTATATTCAAACTGAAATAGTCAATGTTAAAGGAAGTAATATTATGTTTTATTCTGTTAATATTAATCAAAATATTGAAAAGATAATTGATATGTGTTATAAGATGATTAAAAATATGAAAGTGAACTTAAATGAAGAATTAGAAAATTGTAAAGAAAGAGTTTCTCATTTAATTAAAGAACAATATATTTCTAAAATTTATTCAGCAATTAATCAATTATGTGAAACAATTATTGTATTAAAATATTTATAATAAAATAATAATTTTAAAAATATTATTTAATTTAAAATACTTTTAATTTTATAAAATAAAATGAGGAGTAATAATTATCAGAATAATAATATTAGAATTAAAACACCTCATCTATTAAGAATATACAATAATCCAAATCAAAATCATCAAAGAATGATGAATATTCAAAGAGAGCATTTTCATTTTTATAAACCAGAAAATTATGGAAATAATAAAAAAAGTAAATTAATGTCTTCAAACGGACAAAAAGTATTTCCAATACATAATGTATATAAAAAGCAAGAAAATTTAATTAATAAAAATTATGATAATAGACCAGTTAAAACAGATTATAATTTAATTAAAGATATTTCATCAGTTGGTCAAGGAGAAAAAAAATATAGAAAAATATCAAGAGAGCAATTAAATAAATTTAAACATTCAATTGATAAACATTTTAAAAATAGAGAAAAAACAAATGATAATTTTTCAACGACAATGACTAAAGAAGAAACATTAAAGAAAAATTTAAACAGAAGTAAATCAACATTATTAAGAAGTATAAGTAATAGAAAGAATAGAATAAAAAAAGATGAAAGAAAAACAATATCAAATAAAAGTGACGTATTGCAAATATTAGATGAGACAATAAAAGGTTTAAAAAGATTAAGAACAATAATATTAGATGATGATGAAGAATATAAAGAAGATGAACCTTTTGAAAGTTTTGGAAAAAAATTGAAAATATCTAAAAAAAGTAAATTAAAACTTCAATTAGAAAATGGAATAGAAAATATGAATGAATTAATTAGAAGTTCTATTACTGGTGATATTATTAAAAAAAATACTATTTATTCAAAATATAATTCTTTGAAAAATAGAAGTATAACTCCTAATGAATCTATTGTAAATATGACACAGAAAAATAAATTTGTTATTGATATGGAAAAGCATAAAAGTAATAAAAACAAAAAAGAAAAACAACATTATAAAAATAATTCCTTTTTATTACCAAGTAATAATAAAAAAATTAAAAATTATGATAGTGAAGTTCAATTAAATAATATTCATTTACAAAGAAATAATAGTCAATTAATGGATAATATATTAAAAGTTGGTAAAACTTATTATAAATTACAAAAAAATATGAAAAAACAAAATAAAAAAATAATAAGATATAATAATGATAGTGGAACAGATACATTAGCAAACTTTGAATTTTCTGATTAAATAATTATTAAGTTATTATATTTTATATTTTTAAATTTTTTTAAAAAATTAAAAAAACATTTTTTAAAAAATATAATGTCTTCAAATAATATAACAACAGAAACAACATTAAATGAAAAAATTCAAAAAACTATTCTTTTATCAGGAGTAGTATCAATGTCAATTGTTTTAATTGTTATAATAGTAATTGTAATATATTGTATAATTAAAAATAAAGCAGATGAACAATCAAGTAATTTAAAAAGTTTCTCAGCAAATAAAGTTTTAGCAAAAAACACTCCTTTTAATCCAAAACAAAACTTAGGTTTTAAATCTTTACAAAATTCTTCTTCTTTAGGAAATGACAATAATAATCAAAATAATTCTTTAAGTGAAATTAAAGAAAGAAATATTAAAGATGAAATACATAATATTATTCATGGAAATAATGAAAGTGGAATTCCTAAAAAATCAAAGAAAAAAAATAAGAATAAAAAAAATGCGACTGAATTAATTGAAGAAATATCATCTAAAAATTCTCAAAATGATACAAAAGATTTAGAAGATACTATTAAAAATCAAATAAAACAATTTGTAAGAGAAGATGAAGATAAATAAATTTTATTTTTTTATTTTATTAAATATAATAAATTTTAAAAAAAAATAAAAAAAAAGAAATGGTTGAAACAGAAGAAATTTTAAATGAAACTTTATTTAAGAAAAATAAAGAATTAAAAGCAATGCAAAAGTTAAATGAAGATACTAAAAGAGAATATGAAGAAAAAATAAAAAATTTAGAAGGAAGTATATCAACTTTAAAAAAACAAAACACAGAAATAAATGCTCAATCACAAGATAATAAAAGAATAGAAATTATTCAAAGATTAAAAAATGAAAGAAAAGAACAAGAACTTATTATTACTTTAATAAGAAAAATGATAAATAAAGAAAAAGATGTAAATGCTTTTTTACAAAAAGAATTTATTAAAGGTGGAGATCAAAGAAAATTATCATATGAAGAATTAAAAATAAAAATAAAAGAAAAAGAAGATGAATTAAGAGCTTTAAAATTAAATAATTCTAATACAATAAATTTATTAACTCAATCAAAAAAAGATAATAATAAAAAAAAAGTAACTGATACATTTCTTCAAGAAAAAATAATAGAAAAATTTAAAGATCAAATAAATGATTATGATCAACAAATAAATGATTTAGAAGAAGAGAATAAAGCTTTAAAAAAATCAAAAAAAGAAATGGAAAATGCTCAAAAAGAATTATATGAAAAAATGAAAGAATATAATAATGAAGTTGATGAAATGAATATGAAATATAATATGATTAAAGATGAAGTAAAACAAAGTTCAACAGAACAAATAAATAAATTACATTTAAATATGGAAAAATTAAAAGAAGATAATCAAAAATATAAAAAAAGAATATTAGAGTTAATTAGTATAGGAGAAAAAAATGAAAAACAAGATATTGATAGATTAAGTAAAATTAATAGAGATTTAGATATTTATACTAAATTATTAGAAACTAAAAATCAAGAAATAGAAGATTATAAAAAAGAATTAAATGAATTAAAAGATGATTTACAAAATATTGATTCTAAACAATTATTAAAAGTTAGAAGACTTGAAAATCAAGCTAATGAATTAAATAAAGATAATTTTGATTTAGAAGTTAATATTCAAAATTTAAATAATGTTATTCAACAAAAAGATAATCAAATTAAAAATTTAAAAAATACTCAAGAAGCTTTAACTGAAGAAATTCAAATAAAAGAACAAGAAATTATATTATTAAATTCTAGAATTGCTGAATTTGAAAATCTTTTAATGAAAAAGAAAGAAGATAATGAAATATAATATACTTTTTTTTATTAAATAATATTTAAATTTTTAAAATTTATTAATATAAAATATTATGGAGACTGAAAATTTAGTATGGTTAATTTTAAATATTATTCTTGGAGTATATGCAATTATATTATTAATTTATGGGAATTATTGTAGAAAAAAAGGAACTGATAGTTTTGTAAAAATATTATTTTTAATTATAATATAGAGAAATTATAATGCAGAATATAAATATAGAAATGATAGTAGTTTATTTTCTAAGAAAGAAAAAATAGAAGATATAAGTTCTAATCCAAATGAAAAGTTGATTTGAATAAGTTATATTTTATTTATTTTTAATGATTAGAATAAATAAATATCTTTAAATAATATTTTTCAAATTAAAATATGTTTTGAGAAAATATTTAAAAATAAATAGAAAGCTTGGGGAGTAATCATTTATTTATTTTAAAAACAATCAATTAATTAGTAAAAAATTTAATTAAATTTATTATACGATAAATATTTTTTAATTAAATTTTACTACTTAACTACTTTAATTTAATTAATTCCAATATAATATTATTTAATAAATCTTTAAGATAATAATTAATTTTAAAATTCATTCTTTATAAAAAAAAATTACTCTTTTTGTTTCTGAATTTTAATTAATTTATTATTTATTATAATATTATAATAAAAATTTATATATAGAAATATATTAATAATCTAATTAGATTTATTCTAAATAAAAAAAAGAATAACTCCTATATTAACATTAAAACCCAACTTTTTCTATAAAATATATACAATCAGACAATTAATAAAATTTTATCTGAAATATCATATATAATTTAACTGATATTCCAAACTTTTAAGAACAATCTTTTGAAAAAAAACAAACAAATTTTCATTAATTCTAGTTAACCCATAAATCCAATGTTCATGAACATTTGTAATAGTTTTAATTAAATTATAATTATTATTGCTATATAATTTTATATCCTTACTTCTTCCGCTTATTAAAAATAATCCTTTATTTTCTAAAACTAAAATTCCCTTGAAATTTATTTTTAATATTTATTTTTTTTTGAGAAATTGAAATTATTTTAATTAACCATCAACATCACCTCCAATTATAATTTTATCATTATCTATTTTTTTTAAAGTATTCCAAGCATTTAACTTCTTTAATAAAAAATAAACATTCTAAATTATTTAAATTCCAAAATTTTGTTCCATCTTCAGAACCAGAAATTAAAATATTTGATTTTTCTATAATAAATAAAGAAACAATCCAATCTCAATGTGATAATATTGATTTACATTGAAAAGAATTATTATTATTTTCTTCCCAAAATTTAACTGTTAAGTCTTTAGAACAAGATATTATATTTTCATTAACAAAAATTACTTTTCCTAACCATTAATGTGTCTTTTATTATTTTATTTATTATTATTTCTTAAATTTTCTTTTATCCAAGTTTATGAAGTTGAAATAAAATTATTTTCATCTTTTAGACATAAATCTATAATATATTTATCATAAGCATCAATTATTCTTTATTATTAAATTTGGATTATTAATTGATTGCTCACTTGAAACTGAAAATAATATTTCCATTAGGAAATATTGAAATTTGGTTAATTGCTTTATTATGTGATTATATTGAGTTAATTTGATTAATTTTTTTTCATTATTTTCTTTATGGATATATTCTATTTAATGTTAATTCTACATTATGAGTGTTTAAATATGGAGAAATAGAGATTAATTTTATTTTGTTTTGTTCTTGTTTTATTTCAATACTTTTATTATTAATTAACATTAATATAAAATCTATTAAATCTTTCATTGTAATTTTTGGAATAAATAAATTGAATGAATGGAAATATTCGAATTTAAAACTTTCATGGAAAATATCATTTGAAATTAAGTGTTTAATAGTTATATAAATTAAAGATTGTTGGGTTAGAAAATTTATGTTCCATTGATTGAATTTCCTTTCATAATTCATTTTCTAACTTGTTATATAAATATTTATTTATTTTTTTTATTTTGATATAATTAATATTTTTATTTTATGATTTCAAAATTTCATGTTTCTTTAAAAGCAAATATATAATGTGAAAATGAATTAAATAACATATGAAACAGAATTAAATGTTAAATTATCTGCTTTTTATTTAAAATTAGAAATATATTATATTTATTTAAATAATGAAAAATATTTTAAAAAGGGATTATCAAAGACTGAAGGAATATTAGGAAATGATACAGTTCATAAATTAAATTCAGATTTATTTGAAAATTTAGGAGTAATATATGAATAAAATAATAAACATAAAGACGCATTAATTTATTATAAAAAAGATTTAAAATTAAAATTTAATTTCTATGGAGAAAATCCATGATGAAGTAGTTTAATTGCAATAATAATAAAACTAAACAATTAATAATAATAAAATTATTGAGAATAAAAATAATCTCCCCATTAATAATAATAAACATAATATTAATAAAAAATTTCTTTCATCTTTCTCATTAACTAATTTTTTTATCTCATATTGTTCAATTGATGATCTTATAAATAACCATTTCAGTATATTTCTCTGAATTAACTTCAATAACTCTTCTTAATTACAATTCATATTTTTCATTTTTATTAATAACTCAAAATCTTCTTAATTAAAATAAAGAATCTCATCATTATCTCATAATCAATCAGAAAAAAAATATCTCAAAAATAATTATGATGAAAGAACTTTCAATTGTTTTAGAGATATAAATGTGAGATTTAAAGAATTTTATGTGTAATTTATATAAATCTATTTTAATTATTGTAATAATTTAATCTAATTATTATATACTCTATATTATTTAAATATTATTAATATATTATTATTATTATTAAATTTAAAATAAATAATATTATAAACATGCAATTAATAATAATATTATTATTATTATAATTATTAATTATAATATCATCTGAATTAAAGTTATCAAATTCAATAATAATAGAACTTTAAGATTTAAATTTATTATCAGTATTAGAATTATTTTCAATCACAATTGTTTTATACTATGGAGTATTCAATATCAAGTGATTCTAATATTTAAAAGCATCATTTGAAAGAGAAACAAAATAAAAATATTACTTTATTTAAATTAGATTGATTTATATTTTAATCTATCATTATTCGGTTAGTTGAAATTTGTTTTTTATTCTTTTAATACTTTTATAAAAAATCCTTTTATTTATTTAATTATAAAAAAATATATTAAATTTATCTAAAAAAATGAAAATTTCAAAAATTAAATCTTTTTATTCTTTAAATGAACTTTTTTCTTTTATATCAGAGCAGAGAAAATTTAAAATTACCAAAAATAATATTTATCTTAATAAAAAACTAGAAATATCAATTGATGATTATAAAGAATGTTTTTTTCAAAAAAAAATAAATAAATATGATTATGTCTTTATTAATGATTATTATATTGAATTTAAAAATGATTTTATTGATATTATTGATGATAATTCATATAATTTATTTTTAAATGCATTATCAAAGAAAAAAGATTTTATTTTAAATATTAAAGATAAAGATTTTAAATTAATGATTGAAAATAAAAATTTTAAAGAAAATCCTCGTTTTGAAATAGAAGAAATGGATAAAATAAATTATCCAAGATTATTATTAATTAAAGATAATAAATTAACAAATAAAGCAATCAATACTTTTAAAAATATATTTAATTTATTTTCAATTAATGGAAAAATGTATAAAGAACAATCAATTAATTATTTTACAAATTGTGGATATAAAGGATGGGAAATTGATAATAGAATTAATAAATTATTTGTATATGATAAGGATAAAGATGGATTTATATTATTTGAAGATTTTATTAAATATTATTATGATTTAATTAATAAAGATTTAAATGAAGTTTGGAGAAATTTAGAAATATTAGGATATAATAATTATTTAAATGAAAATTATGATTTAGATTATTTAATAAATATTAAAGATGAATTTGAAGAATCAATAATATTTAATTTTATTCAATTAACAAATCTAAAAATAAATAAACTAAGTTTATGCT
>JAEEGK010006249.1_pt1 | contig 28707 bp, 23 predicted proteins | sample 8958771 | NCBI WGS metagenome assembly JAEEGK01 (sample SAMN16246547, study PRJNA631951) | gut metagenome | biome: gut microbiome; feature: rumen; material: SC-attached | host: Bos | place: Iran: Karaj | collected 2018-10 | reverse complement strand
CTTGCCTGGCACTTTTATTACGCTATGATGACCTGCGCCGCGAGCGATACTCTCGTCTCTCTGCAGAATCTTTCCCTTGAGCGTAAAGGGTCCGAAGGGACTGTCGCTGATGGCGTAAGCCACGCAATAGTCGGGACCTGTCCAACCACCTTGGCTCCACATGAAATAGTACTTGCCGTTTCGTTTCAACATGAAGGGGCCCTCCACGTATTCTCGGCTGGGAGTAATCTCGTGGAACTTCTGTCCGTCTTCCCAAGGAACGATGGAAAGCAGGTCTGGACTCAGTTTGCAGACGTTACAATGACGCCAACCTCCGTAGAACATATAGTATTGTCCGTCATCATCTCGGAAGACAAACTGGTCGATAGGCTGTGCTCCGTTCACGATTTCATTGATGAGCGGCTTGCCGAGAGCGTCTTTGTAAGGGCCTTCAGGCTTGTCGCTGACGGCCACTCCGATGCCTCCAACTTCGCCTTCATGCACATCGTTTCCACCAAAGAAAAGGTAGAACTTGCCATTCGCCTCGATGATTGCAGGGGCCCAAAGCGCTCTCCTCAACCAAGGAATGTCAGCCTTTGTGATGACATTCTCGTGCTTCGTCCAGTTCACGAGGTCTTTGCTCGAGAAAGCGTCGAAGTGCAACTGCTCGTCGTAGGGAGCACTAAATGTGGGGAATACCCAGTACTTTCCGTCGAGGACGGCTCCTTCGGGATCGGCATACCAACCCTGGAAGATGGGATTTCCACTTGTCTTTTTCTTCTTGGCATCAGCCGTTCCGACGATGCAGCCCAGCGAAAGGGCGAGGAGGAGAACTTTGTATTTCATAGTTAAAAGTGTTTTGTCTTAATCAATGATTCCTGCTTTTTCCAGAATTGGAATGATGCGGCTTGCAAGCCTGCGTTTTTTCTTGTCTTTCTCGGCATAATAGGCGTTGTGCAGCTCGACGAGATTGCGGCTCAGCAGCAACTTGTCCATCATCTGGTCTTCAAACCTTTTGAGGTCGAAGCGCCCTTTCTCATTGGCTCCGGAGGTAATGAGGTAGCAGACTTTGTTCTTGAGTAGTTTGTTCGCAGACACGCCACCAGCGATGCCTCCTGCTACTGCGGCTCCAGCCATGCCAAATAATATTCCTGCTGCCAAAGCAGCTCCAGCAGCTTCAGATTGCTCATTTTGGGCTTCCTTGCCTGCCAATATGCCTGTAAGCAGCAAGTTGTGCTCTCCGATTCGAGCGGCTTTGCAGTAGCCTTTGCCCAGCTTCGTCTTTTCGAATCGCAGGTTGCGACTGTTCACATAGAGCGTGTCGGCTTGCATCACGACGAAGGCCGTATTAAGGAGCCTGTCGGTATATTCGTCTCCAGTCTTCAGCTTGTAATTGCTGACGCCCCACATAATCTGGTGTCCTTTGCTGTGAATGGTGCAATAGACGGTGTCCAAGTCAATCCATTTGTCAGCAAGGAAGTCCTCGTAGGACTTGCAGTATTGGCATTTGCCGCATACAGAAACGGTCGCCATAAGCAGCAGAGCCAAAGTCAGAACTGTCTGTTTCATAACTCGTTGCAAGTTCGTCTTATTCCTCTACGATACCTTTTCTCTTCTTCGTCAAAACCTGCTCCTCGACTTCCATAGTGGAGAGAGCATCCATGAAGCCTTCGAAGATTTCCTGGGTGCGGTCCACCGTCTTCCTGCGGAACTTGCCGCTGCGAGGATAGAGCTTCGTGCCTTTCTTGTTGACAGCCACCTTGTCTGTAATCCACTCCTCGGCTTTGTAGGGAATGCCATTCTTGCCTTCCATGTTCTCATTATAGTAATATGAGATTTGTGTGATGGTAAGGCTGACCTTATTTCCTTTGACGTTGGCACTCAGCAGATAGCGGAAACGGGTACGGTCAAGCTGAAGGAACGTCACTTTGTTGAAGACCATGTATTCCTCGATGCGGGCCACAATGTTGCCTTGCACTTTCTCTTCGGAGATGATGCGAGTGTAGGGCAGCGACGGGTCGTGGATGGCGTTGCCGATCAAAGAGTTCTTGATGTAGGCAAGCATGATGTCGTAGATCTGCTGCTCGTTCTTGTCTGTGACGCTAAAGGCCTTTTGGAAGGTGACGACACCATCCACTTCGGGAACTGCACCAAGCAGATACTTGGGATCTTTCATGTAATCTCTCTTTCCTGCCATAAGGCAGAGAGGCAAGCACAAGAGGGCTACAAGCAGGAGAAGCCCCTTCCCCACTCCCCCTTTAGGGGAGTGCTTTTGGTTTGAAACAATCATAGTTAGCATAATTGTCTTTGTTTGTTATTAGAATCAGAGGCAAAAATACTCGTTTTTACACAAACGGGCAAATAATTCTTGTTTCAAGTTGTTTCATGAAATACATTGAAACAAATAATTGGCTTATTTTCACTTAACCAAGACCTTCTTTCTGTTCTCGATGTAGATGCCTCGAGAAGGTTTGCCCTGAAGTTTGCGGCCTTGGAGGTCGAAGAGGGTAGAGGATTCATCTGTGGAGGAAATGCTGCGGACTGATGTCGTTTGTTCAATCAAATCGGCTTTTGAAACCATATAGACATCTGATTGGGAGTAAACCAGAAGTTTATCGCCATATTGCTTCATGTCAAACACAAATTCCGTCGGTGTTGTCTTTATTGGTTCCTGATATGGTGTGTTCCATGTCATTCCGCCATCAGTAGAGCACATGAGTTTCATGTAGCCGTTATATGAACTACCTGCCATATACACAATGTCAGTGTTTTCGTTGTCATAAGCCGCATAACGCCACGGAGCATGATAATCCTCATTTAGGGGGTTTAAGGGATTGTCGTAATCATGTAAATGTTGTGTGTCCCATGTCTGACCGTTATCGTTTGTTGTGTATACACACTGATAACCTCCAGCTATCCACTTGTCAGGTTGTGTTGGATGGAATGCCATGCGGTAAATCTCCCTATAATGTGGAAGTTGTGATGATCTGTTTTGCCAAGTATGACCTCCGTCATAGCTAATATGCAAGTCTGTTATTTCATCCAAATGTTCTCCCCCGCTTTCGTAAATAATATCCGGATTCAAGGGATGAAAACCAGTGTATTCAGGCGTATAATCTGCCAACTTGTTCCAAGTCTGCCCAAAGTCAGTAGTCAAGAACAAGCCACAATTGTAACAGGAAGAAGTAAGTAGAGTGTTCGGGTCTGTCGGATGCTGTTCAAGACTTAAAAACGCATATCCTCTTCCCTTGAAAAAAGCAGGAGTAATATCCTCGTATGTCTTTCCGCCATCATGTGACAAAAGAAGGAACTCGCTATGCACATAATAGCAATGGCGCAAAGCCAGTATGTCTTCTCCTCTGCGGACATAGTCTTGCAGTGGAATACCTTCGAATCCGACTAATTGCCATTCGCTACCTTCGTTGGATAAATCCTTGGAGTACAGACCTTGATTTGTGCAAGCATAGAGGATGTCGCCCTCAATATGCATTTGTGGCTGAAACCATTCCCCAACCATATTCCTGGACGTTTCAATTCCCAAGCCAAGCGGATGAAACAATTGTCCATGTAAGGCTATCGTTACGAAGGAAGCAAGGGCGAGGATTGCTAATTTCTGTATTTTCATAGTTAAGCCGTTTATTCATTTTGTGATTGCAGCTAACTGTTATTTAACTGCGACTTTTTTGCCGCCCTCGATGTAAATGCCTTTCTGAGGCTTGCTTAAGCGCTGACCGGCGAGGTTGTAAATGACAGCCCCTTTTCCTGTCTCCTCAAGGGAAGAAGTAATGCCTGTTTCATAATCACGAAGAACGATTCCCCTTTTGTTCAAAGGAGGAACCCTTGTGCCGCCTTGATTGTATGGGTCGTCCCAACGAACTAGCAGATATGCTCGCAAGGCTCCGATGACACAAGACTCATTGAATTGGCAATCGGATGTAATGTCAATGAAGTCAATATAGAAACCGTCAGGGTAATCGAACGTTTCGCTGACGTATGAGCCGATGAAGGAAATACCTGCAATGGAAACGGTGTCGCGATAGCAGCCTGTCAGGTCCAGAGTGCTGAGGTCGATGCTGAAGTCTTCGTTAGGCACTATAATATAAGGTATATGGGCTTGAGGCTGAAGTTCTTGCTCGAAGATTATCTGCCCATCTTCGTATCTGTCGAGCCTGTAATACTTTCCTTTGCTTGCATCTGGCTCCGTTGGCAGGATAATTGTTGCTATCTGACCTGCGGTAAAGGTGACATGTTGGGTGTTTGTTATTATATTTATCAGAGAAGGGGCATTTGTGCGAAGAAACTCCATACTTTCTTCATCCTGATAAACGATATTGTCCCCTTCGAAGAGGACGGGAAAGAATCGTCTGCCACCATCTGCGGTGTCACCGAACCCATAGAATGGACCATAGCCCAGCCAACCGACGCTCATCAGGAACTGAGGAATGTTGTCCCCAGAAAAGCTGCGCTGCCATGTATACTTATTATTATCTAAAGCTATGAAAGAACTTTGTTTCACATTAGCCTTTTCAATCTGCCAAGTCTTCATCAACCCATCAGATGGAGTGAGGCGGCCATAAGTAACCTCTCCCCACCCACTGATGCGTGTGTTGAAGAGGTAGAGATCATGGTCAGCAAGGGAATAGGCGGTCTCAGCATCCAACATAATGCCGTAGAGCTTTGCCATCAGCTGTGGGTTTTCTAATCGCAGCCATGCTTCACCCTCTGCATTTTCGCGAAGTAGATACTCTACAGGCTGTCCTTCAGAGACGCCACCTTGCGGAGAAGCCGTATATGGGATTGCCTGCATCACGGTGTACGTCTTTCCGTCCACCTCCAGCATACCTGTCACGTTATGACGGTTTATACAAATGATTCCGTCTTTCGTATATCCGTCTGCCCATGACAAATCAAGGCTGACAAACTCCTGCAGGGTGTCCTTGTAGAGATAATCATTGCCTACGCGGCAATATCGGATATTGGCTCCTGTCCCCGTAGCAGTGAAATAGATGCTGCCTTGCGGCCCCCATGCGCTTCCAACCCCTTCAATCCATATGTTCAACCAATTATAATCTGAGACAAACTCACCGTCTGCGGGGAATCCCATTCCAATTCTGTGAAGATTATGGCCACAATTATAGAGGAAGTCACTCAGACATACCTCGTAAGTTTGAGGATTGCCGTCGAAATCATATTCGACATACTTGTCTCCATCTTTTAGGCTGAAATCATAAAGCATCCGTTCCTTCGTCATGCCTGTCCAGATGGCATAAACTTTTTGTTCTTCCTCTCGATATGCTCCCTCATAGCGTCCGTCAATCAGGAGCTTTTTGTAAAGGAAGTTGTTGATAATAGTATCCCCCGAAAGAACATAAGTCCGCGGTTGCACCTTTGTTGCATTGTAATAGGTGGTTTCCATCATCCAAGTCTTCCCTTCCACGACAAGGGGAGTATAGTCAGCCATTACTTCCCATGTTAGAAGAACTAACAAGCATAGAACAAATAAACGTTTCATAATCCAAGAATGTCTATTAGTTTCGCAATTCTGTCGCAAATTTATGTTTTATTGCAGTTGCTTCCCAAAAAAATCACTCCCAAGTGCTCCCAACTTATGAAAATTTTTGTGTTATGGGAGTGGTTGGGAGTAGAATTTCTTGCTTTTCATGTGAGAAAGGCATAACTTTGCGGTTGAAAATATTAACAAGGAGTAGAGGAGTTTTTTCAGGAGAGACTCCTTTACTCCTAAACTCCTTAGCCATGAAAATCCCAGTTGCGAGAGACTATCGCTAAAGCGTGTAAAATCCTTAATTTAGAACAACGGATTGAACTGATTATACGGATTTGTCAACCTTTAAACCCTTAAACTCTTAAACTTTTCAACTTTTTATAGGGACGCGTCCCTAAAATCTACGTGAGGATTTGACAAAATCCACAGGAGGATTTCATCAAATCCTGCAGAGGATTTGGGCAAATCCACAGCAGGATTTTTCCGGGTTTCGCAAGTGACAGGAAAACAAGGCTATAGAAAAACGTAAAAACTTGACTGGCGTCGAGCAAAAACTTCTGCAGTGAAGTTTACGAACTTCTGCAAAGAAGTTGGCCAACTTGACTTGCGTCGAGCTAAAGCTTCTGCAGAGAAGTCTGGGAACTTGACTGGTGTCGAGCTAAAGCTTAACGCTAGTCATGGAGACCGTGGTCAGTTAGACCTCAGTTAGAGTTAAGTTAGAGTTAAGTTAGAGTTTAGTTAGAGTTCAGTTAGAGTTAGGTTAGAGTTCAGTTAGAGTTCAGTATGACTTCGGTATGACTTCAGTATAAGTTCAGTATGAGTTCAATATGAGTTCAATATGAGTTTAATATGAGTTTAATATGAGATCGACATGAACTTTCACTGACTCCGACTAGTTTGGGAAGTTGACTTGCGTCGAGCTTGAGCATCTCTGCAAAAAGTTATACATGAGCACGGCTATCCGTGTTTTGTAGAATGTTTTGAGGAAAAGGTTTGGCTGTTCCAAGAAAAAGCTTTACCTTTGTAACACGATTACGAGAAAAACAAAACTATTCACACATGAACGATATTAAGAAAACTTGTTTACTGTTCACGGCTCTCTGCTTAATGGCTATGGGAGTTAATGCTCAAACCAATGACGAGGAAACCGTCACGTATCCGCAGCTGTTCTTCAGCGCTCAGGCTGGTACGCAGGTGACCTTTTCAAACTACAACAACTGGGAGTTATTCACTCCGACTGCAAGCTTCAGCTTCGGTTCTTTCTTTACGCCTATCATAGGTGCACGGCTGAACGTCAATGGCGCTTGGAATAAGGGTGGCTATCTTGACGATATGGAGGACTTCAGATACAAGTATAAATACCTGACTTCCGACATTGACTTGATGGTAAACCTTGTGAATCTGATTGGCAAGAAGAACTATTATCCTGTGAATGTCTATTTGATAGGTGGTGTAGGCTTGAACTATGCTTGGGACAACGACGAGGCTTTTGCTCACAATGACAAGCTGCTCTTGGCTTACGACGGCGGTAAATTCAGCCACAATGCACGCATCGGAGCTCAGGTCGCTTGCGACATCTCGAAGCACGTCAGCATCAACCTCGAGCTGGCAGCCAACACTTTGAAGGACCGCTTCAACAGCAAATATCATGGCAAAGGCGACTGGCAATTCGTCGGTCAGCTTGGTGTGACGTATAAGTTCGCTGCAAAGAAGGCTAAGAAAGCAAAGGAAGTAACTGAAGTTGCCCAGCAAGTGGAACCAGTCGAGGTGTGGGAAACGCGCCTGGACACAATATGGTACGACGAGGTTATCGAGACGCCAAGGACCGACAACGGCTCAATGACATGGACGGTCTTCTACGACATCAGCAAGTCAGACTTTGCCGCAGAAGAGCAATTGGCAAGCATCGGAGCCTTCCTGAAAGACTTCCACGACTGCAAAGTTGACGTCAAGTCGTATGCCGACGCCAAGACGGGCAAGCCACAAAAGAACATGGAACTATCGAAATGGCGCATGGAAAAGGCCGTCAAGGCACTGACGGATGCCGGAGTTCCCGCATCGTCCATCACCTCGAACTACTACGGCGACACCATCCAGCCCTTTGCCGAGAACGACAAGAACCGCGTAACCATCATCGTGGCGAATGGTTTGAAAGACGGGAAGGACAAGAAAACCGTCAGGAAGTTCAAGACAAAGGAAGTGCGCTACAGAGTCAGATAAAACTCTCATCAGACAAATCGCAAGGTCGTGATTTTCAACAGATTCATACTCGTTTTCGCTTTTGCATGCAGTCTGGTCCAGGCACAAGAGCAGAAGTCGGGCTACACCCTTCCGGAGGGTAAGGAAATCTATATTCCGAAAGAGCTGCGCGACAATGACTTCACGAGCAAAGAATCCGATTGGAGCTACTATCGCATGGCTTGCACACCCAACGTGGTCTGCTTCTGGGAGAAAGGTTTCGGCGACGACCTCAGCAAAGCCCCCGATCTGGACGGGCATCCGATGACTGTCGATCTGGACAACCTGCTGAGTCGCGTGGAATACTTCTACAACGTCTATCGCGACATGATGGGCTTCCTTCGTCGCGGTAGCAAGGCCGAGAAGTACCGCATGATGGTGATGTTGAAGTATTCGCTCGAAGGGACGGCCTACGGAGGCTGCTACGACGATGTCATCGGAGCGCTGTGGATTGCTCCGAACCGGGTGCAGGACAAGACGCTCAACTGCATCGCCCACGAACTGGGACACTCCTTCCAGAGCCAGATCAGATGCGACGGACAGTCACAAGGTATGGGTGGCGGCATCTTCGAAACCAGCGCCCAATGGATGCTCTGGCAGGTTAACCCACGATGGACGACCGACGAGAAATACCATTGGGATGCCTACAAGAAAGACATTCACCTGCGCCTCTTCCACCACCAGAACATGTATCATGCGCCCTTCGTGCTCGAGTACTGGGGCGTCCTGCACGGCCTCACCTATATGGCCGACATGTTCCGAGGCGGAAAGCGGGGAGAGGACTTCGTGCAGACCTACATGCGCATGTACAAAGTGGACGTGGAGAAGATGGGCGACGAACTGCTCGACTGCTACAGCCGCCTCATCACTTTCGACTTCCCAGACAAGCACAAGGAAAGTGCGCGCTACTCTTGCGAACTGAAGAGCGAGTTGGCCGACACACTAGGCGGATGGAAGAAACCCGTCAAAGTGCCTGAGACATACGGCTTTAACGTAGATGAGATTCCTGTACCCCAAGTGGGAAAGAGCATCAAGATCCGCTTCCAAGGACTCCCGGAAGAAGAGAATGTCGGCTATCGCTACAGGCTAGTAGCCATCGACCAGGAAGGCAAACCGACCTATCTGGCAGCCAATTCGGCACAAAAGAAAACGCTCTCCTATACCAATTCGGGCAACATCAAAAGGCTATACCTTGTTGTAGTAGGTTGCCCCACAAAGGAGTATGAAGCAAGAAAGGCTGCAACATACCCCTATATAATCAAGTTTTGAAGCGATTGGACTACTCGTCAGGCTGCTGCCCGTCGTGAGCTTTCCACATGCACTCCGTAATCTTCATGTCCGTAAAAACGGCTGTGAAGGACGATTCCTCGGGCGAGCAGGCATAGATACCGAAGCTGATTTCATCGGCTCCAGCATACATGTGGCAAATGCGCATCTGGCTGAAATCTGTCCCATCGGTGGAACATTCGATGCAATAGTCGTCCTCTCTGCGCGAGAAACGATACCACATCGTCTTCACCTCAGCAGGAATGGCCGTTGTTGCCCAATCTGAATAGCCATTATTGGTCGCCACGCTGCCCAGATGCTGGAACTCTTCGTTCTCGAATTCAACGGAACCCTTCAGCCAATTCTCGCCGTCGAGGTACATCACAATGCCGCATTGGTCGAAGCGTTGGTGGCTTTGCGTGAAATCTGTCTTCACCACGAAACTGAAGAACTTCTGGCGAGTCTTCATCTGGAGGACAGGAGCATTATCGTTCTGGAAGTGGTAGTAAGTGCGCTGCCAAAGGTCCGTGTGGGGCGCAGTCGTGACGAGAACGGTATCGCCCTTAACCTCATATCCTGCAGGTTCTCGTGTCCATTGCAGGTTTGCAAGGTCTATTTCCCCTCCGTCGGCAAGTGCGGCAGAGACATCATCTGCGAAAGTTTCTTCTGTTTCCCGGGGATTCTGCTGAGTGCAGGCAGCTAAAGCAAGAGCCAAGCACAATAATGTGAAAAGTTTTTTATGCATGATTCTGTTTATTTTGTCAATTTCGAGGCAAAGATACGAAAAACAAATCAGATTCCGGCACATTCTCCATGAAAAAACTTCTCACTCCCTCTTTTTCTTGCAAACGCCCCAGATGTGCCGTTTCGCCTTTATAAACGAGAAAAGAGGACTCCCTGACGGAACCCTCTTTTCGTTTGGTTTGAGCCACTAGGGGGACTCGAACCCCCGACCCACGCATTACGAATGCGTTGCTCTACCAACTGAGCCATAGTGGCGAAACGCGGGTGCAAAGGTAAGAAAAAAAGTGAAAAGTGAAAAGTGAAAAGTGAAAAATTATTGGTTTTCTACAAGAAATTGTGTACTTTTGCACTCAGATAAGCATTAAAGACAATGAATAAGAAGTTCCTTTGGCTGGTTGCCGCATTGATTGTCATTGTAGCTGGAGCCGCATCATTCACATATTATTTGCTTTCGGCAAGGGTTCCGAACTGCGACGAGACACAGGGAAGGATGATTTTCGTTGACCGAGATGATACGGCAGACAGCGTCAAGGCGAAGTCCGAACTGGGTTGGCGTTGGAATCTTTACAGCAAGGTCCTGAGTTTTCGCCCAAGGACTGGACGTTATCGTGTTGAGCCAGGAACGACTTGTCTGCAGTTGTTCCGCCATCTTCGGAACGGCTCGCAGGAGCCGATGAATCTGGTCATTCCAACTTCACGCACGATGGACCGACTGGCTTCCGTGCTTTCGCAGAGTCTGATGGTTGATTCTGCCGAGATTGCCGGAGCGCTGACCGACAGTTCTTACTGCGCCACACACGGCTACACGACTGCAACTATTCCTGCACTCTTCATTCCGAACACCTACGAAGTCTATTGGGACATCTCGGTCGATAAACTCGTGGAGCGCATGGAACGCGAGAATAATCGCTTCTGGACGGCCGATAGAAAGGCGAAGGCAGAAGCCCTCGGCATGACTCGCGAAGAGGTGGCAACACTGGCGAGCATCGTCGATGAAGAGACTGCGAACAACGAGGAGAAGCCGATGATTGCTGGCCTCTACCTCAACCGGCTGCGTATCGGGATGAAGTTGCAAGCTGACCCAACCGTGAAGTTCGCGGTAGGTGACTTCACGCTACGTCGCATTCTGAACAAACACCTGTTTGTCGAGAGTCCATACAACACTTATCTCTACGAAGGTTTGCCGCCCGGGCCAATCCGCATACCCAGCATTGCCGGGCTGGATGCCGTGCTGAATCATGTGGAGCATCCGTATCTGTTTATGTGTGCCAAAGAGGATTTCTCGGGCACGCACAACTTTGCGAGAAACCTTTCGGAACATTACCAGAACGCCCGTCGCTACGTGAAAGCACTCAACGAGCGAGGGATACGTTGAAACAAGGTACAGCTAGTTCATAAACTACACACGTTAAGTAGCCAAAGATAACACGTTAAGTTGGTAAAGTTAACACGTTAAGTTGGCAGACTTAACAGCAGTTGTTTTCACTTATGCCCTTTCGGAACGCTCAATAAGCAATTGCATGCGTTCGTTCAAAGCCTTTGCCTCCAGGAGTTTCGATATGGGAAGGTGCATCCTGTAGCGCCAGTAGTGCTTGGGATTGGCAGGCACATTGATGCGTTCCTCTTCGAGGTTCGGATTCCTCAAACCTTCGTCCATCGAAAGCCAGTCCTGCAGACTGATGAGACACAGCATGGAAGGCGAGTTCAGGTGGTGCGCCACGATTTCCTCGCAAAGCCAACCCGTCGGTTCTTCAGGTGCTTTTCCATCGTGCTCCAATACAGTATTATAATATAATTGGGTGCGCTCCGGATTCTCTTTCCACCAGAGTCGGAGGGTCGGCATGTCGTGCGTAAAGATGGTATCAACGCTTCGATACGGGTTCTCATGAAGTTGTGCGAAGGGCACTCCATAAGCCTTCGGCATCGCTTGTATCTCGAGGCTGAGGATGCCGAGCTGCTTCATGACAGGTCCCACGCAAGCGGGCACCATGCCCAGGTCCTCGCCACAAACCAGCATGTTGCTGGCCTCGATGAGTGCCGGAAGCTTCTTCATGGCCTGAGAAGCCCAGAAATCATTGTGTCTGCGGAAGAAGAAGTCTTCGTACAAGCGTATGAATGCGTCCTGCTCATACTTGGGAAGTGAGCGCCATACACACTCTCCGATGACTCCGATGCGCGGATGATAAAACTCTGGCTGCTTGGCATCCGGCACGAAAAGCTCAGGCTCGAAGTGCATTCCGTAAGACTCTATCTCGCCAATACTCATGGGAAGTGCAGGCGAGAACTGTCCCAGAAGAGCCGTTTCGCTGTGCTTCGGAATCTGCCAAATGCGGAAGAAACCGAGGATGTGGTCAATCCTGTAGGCGCTGAAATACTGCGACATACCGCCCAGGCGCTGCTTCCACCACAGATAACCGTCAGCCGCCATGCGCTCCCAATCGTAAGTCGGGAAGCCCCAATTCTGCCCTGTTCGTGAGAAATCATCTGGCGGAGCACCTGCCGACATGTCCATATGGAAGAGATGTGGCTCGTGCCAAGCCTCGACGCTACAAGGACTGATGCCAATCGGCAAGTCCCCCTTCAGGAAGACTCGGCGGCTACGAGCGTACTCAGCCGCTTCCGAAAGCTGCGAATGCAAGAGGTATTGCACGAAAACATAGTAGCCAACTTCTGCAGAATGGCTGTCTGCGTACTTCGTTACGGCACTTCGATTGTAACTGGAAAGCCTCTTCCATTTCGAGAACTGGGGTGTTCCATAAGTATCCCTCAAGTGGCAGAAGACACAATAAGGCAGCAGCCATTCGGCATTTTGCTCATTGAACATTGAACATTGAACATTGAACATTGGAGACTGGCGCTCTTCTTCATAGAGAAGATGCAAGTACTCCTCCTTCATCTTGATGACCTCAACATAGTCGAGGGCCGCAAGTGCATTCAGTTTTTGCCAGCGTTTCTGGAACGACGCAAGCTTATCCTTGTCCTGCAGAGGCAGGCTTCGCAGGTCAATATAAATAGGGTGAAGAGCATGAACGCTGATGGCATTGTAGGGATAACTGTCGGTAGATGAGCGGTCCTGAGTCGTGTCGTAGATAGGAAGGAGCTGGATGGCATGCATTCCTGCCGAGGCAGCCCAGTCGGTCATCTGCTTGAGGTCGCCGAAGTCCCCTACCCCCTGACTGCCTTCCGACCTGAGAGAAAAGAGAGGAACCACCAGTCCGGCAGTCTTCCAATGCGGCATCTCGAGGCGTATCTCCCCATCGGAAAGGGCTACGACTGATTGACCATTGACCATTGACCATTGACCATTCGACGGACTTTGCCTGTTGGGGCCTTCCTCCCAGCGAACTATGGCAGTTTCTCCCCCTAAAAGGGGTTGGGGGGTCTTTATTATATATTTATATTCAAACGGCAATCGCAAGCCGTCGCCGCTGATGGAAAGAAGCCACTCGCCATTGCTGGACGGAATCATCGGCAAGGCTCGCTCCACATCCCAGTTGCCCAAAGCAGGCTGGTCGCCAATAAGCGCAACCCTATCTCCTTGCTCAAGTCCTGGAGCTTGAATGCGGAAAAGGAACGTCTTGGGGAAGAGCGCTACCGAAGCAAACGGCAGTTTGTCGAGTCCATTGGCAACCTTGAAGGCATCCGTGTAACAGAAAGACGCCTCGGGAACATCGCGCCAATGGTCGAGGAAGAAGTAGGTGCGAGCATCGTCGGCAGGAAAAAGTCGCGGCACCACATCCCATTCTCGGCGAAGAATGCCTTCTCCAGTATCACTTTGGACGTTCGAATCTGTTATAATATATGTGTAGCGGAACCTTCTGCTCCTTGCCTTCAACATGCACAAGCCCTTCCAAATCAGGCCATCTTCCGTTTCGAGCGGGATGCGTTGCCAGTGCGTCTTTCCCTCCGAAGAAAGGAAGCAAAGTTCGACCTGCACGTTCTGTCCCCACTCGGTCCTGTATTCTATAGAGAAATTAAGCGTCATAAGCACTAAATGTGTCGTTTTCCATAACAAAATTAGGAAGAAATAAAGAAAATGGCAAGCTAAGCGAAAGAAAAATGTTAAAATGCTTGCATATTACGACAAGAATGCCTAAATTTGCCATACAATTGAAGTCCGAAATGGTCTTACAGCGGTTAAGACGCGACATCATACGGGCGTACTGGTTAGATCGGGATACTCATCAATTTACATTTTATTACCGAGAACTGTTTCGTATGCTAATGGCGGGCCATCCCACATGTGGTTAGATGGATTACAAAGGCAGCGAACCCTCAAAACCTGTTTTTCGGAGTTTCATCACATCACCAGTGCGCCCTTTTATTTTCCTTGCAAAACGCGCTCAACATCGTCAACCTCGTCGGTCAGGCAGAGGATGAGATTCTTGTATCTACCCTTGTCAACCAAGTCCATAATCAAGGGCCAGACGGGCACATCTTCTGTCCAGAACTGCTTTCCCATAAAGATCATCGGGGAAGCGTAGCCAAATGTGAGGTAATGGTTCTGCACCGCTTCTTGGAATATCTCCTGCAAGGTTCCTGCAGAACCGGGTGTATAGATGATGCCTCCTTTTGAGATAGAGAGGATTCCATCCTCGCGAATGCTGTTGTCGAAGTACTTTGCAATGTGTGTGGCAAGCGGTGTAGAAGGCTCATGACCATAGAGCCAAGTGGGAATGCCAAGGCTTTCGTAGCCAAGATTGGGGAAGCGATTGTGCACTTCCCATGCAGTTGAGAGCCAAAGTTTATCAGTATAAAGAGGCGCAACACTCATGATGGAAAGAGCTTCTTGCAGTTCCTCTTCGCTTCTGCCAGCCATCCAAACGCCCAAATGTGTTGCCTCCATTGCTCCAGGACCACCGCCAGAAATCATCAGGAAGCCCAGTTCGGCAAGTCGTTTGCTCAGTCGCACCACTTGGAGATATGCTTGATCGAGCCTCGAAAGACTGTGTCCACCCATCACGCCAACCAGTTTATGTTCGTCGAAACGCGAGAGAAAGTCGTGCAAACAATCGCTTATGGAATGGTCGTGCAAAGAGCGAGCCAGCGTTTCCTTGAAGTCTGTCGCATACTTTCCCTTCTTCAAGTAATGCCGATAGACACGTCCATCGTAGCAACTTTCGTAGCTTTCCGGGGCATCTGGATTGAAGCCATCATACAATTCCTCTGGTGAATAGAGGTGATTGGGGAACCCAAATTCCTCACCCATATTGGGCAAGAAGAGGCAATCGCGTGACTGACGTTTGAGCCCCATCGGCAATCGGCAGCTCAGGAAAAGGCATTCGCGATAGGAATGCTTTAGTGAAAGTTCTGCATTCTGCGTTAAGTCAACACACTGAAAGACAATGTGTCGAAGCTCCTGATCTGACGAATTTAGCAACTCTGCCAACTCTGCTTCAGTCTTTATCTGTTTGTATCTGTCTCGCATAACAAACCTCTCCCTATTAATATAATAATGTGTCTAATTGCTTCTTTACGCTACAAAGATACAAAATAAAGTTTAAAGTTTAGAGTTTAAAGTTTAAAGTTTAACTTTATTTCGTATCTTTGCACCCAAATCACTAATGAACGCACGTAAATCATTACTTTTCTTCTGTAGTGTATTAGCAGGTCTTGTGCTGCTTTGCATTTGTTTCCCTTCCGAAGGCATTCCTCTCGGCAGAGACTTTCGTCTGTATTTCCCCAACCTTACAGAGGTTATGACGAAAGATTCTGCATCCATAGAATCAGACGAGCCTGTGCTAAGCCCCGAAGAATTGCTGCAAATGAGGCAAGAAGCGCTTAACACCCAAAAGATAGAAGAATTCCGTACTTTCTGCACTACGAATGCTGCCCGCATTTATATGCCTGGGAATGATGAGACTTATTTCGACGAGTTATGGGAAGAACTCGAGTGCGCTGATATCCGAAATGTACGCATCATGCATTATGGTGACTCGCAAATCGAGTGCGACCGCATAACGAGCCTGCTTCGGCAAAAGTTCCAAGAGGACTTTGGCGGCATGGGAGTCGGCATGGTTCCTGCCCTGCAAACCATACAGACATATACCCTTAGCTCTGCCATCTGGCCAGACAGCTTGCCACAATATCTGGCTTACGGACCATCGGAAATGCAACGTTCCGACAGGTTCTACGGTCCGTTGGCAAGAACGACACACATTCCCGGATACGCAACGATTCGCCTCAGAGGAAGAGACGAAGAAGACTATAGCCTCTCCTCACGCTTTAATCGTATTACCGTGATGACGAAAGGGCCAGCCAAACTTCTTCTTACTATCAGAGGCGAACGGGAAGCAAATGAGATGCCACTGAGCAGCGGAAGCGGGCCTTACTTCTATTCCGTCTCATTGGCTGCCCCCACAAATGGCGTAACCATAGGAGTTCAGGGGCAAACAGACATTCTTGGCATCCAACTTGACGGCACGACGGGTGTCAGCATGGACAACATACCTATGCGAGGTAGCACAGGAAGCGCACTGATGAACATCAACCGTGCGTCCTTGACTCCATTCTTCGAGCGTGAAAACGTCGCCCTAATTATCCTTCAGTTCGGGGGTAACAGCACGCCCTACCTTAACGACTCCAAGTTGCACGACTTCAAGGAGGGCATCAAGCGACTCATTCATTCCTTCCAAACGCTTGCACCAAAGGCAAAAGTGCTGTTCATTGGACCTGCTGACATGGCTCGCAGAAACAGGAACGGAGCGATGGAGACTTATCCCATCATGCCAGCCTTGAACGACAGCCTGCGCGCTGCAGCAGATGAAGCCGGAGCAGCATATTGGAACATGTACGAAGCAATGGGAGGCTGGGGCAGCATCATAAACTGGGTCAAGGCAAGTCCTCAATTGGCTGGTCCTGACTACATACACTTCACACCGCTTGGAGCAAAGAAGATTGCGCAGTTGCTCTACGACACGCTCCACCTTTACTACCATTTCTATCTGTTCCGTACAGGACAGGAAGAAGCGGAACTGACAGCCGAGGACTCTGCAGCAGTAAACATCAAAAAAGACGAACTACAGGAATGAGACAAGCCTTTCTTTATATTATAATGTGTATGTCTTTGCTTGCGATGGCGCAGGACACGATACCCATTCCTGTCGTTTCTGGAATCAATTTGGGGGCGAATCGTTTGGACTTCCCTGGTTCTCGCCAGCAGTTCGACTCGCTCTTGATTCGCATGCATGACAGCCAGCAAAAACTAAACATTCTGCATATCGGCGGTAGCCATGTTCAGGCGGGCATCTTCCCGAACAGGCTGAGAGAACATTTCGATGCTTCCAGAGGACTATTGTTTCCGTGGAAAGCCATCCGGACAAATGCTCCGAGAGACTACAGCCTCATCCCGTCTGGGACTTGGGAGCGGTCGCGCTGCATAGAAGCCCTGCCAATGGAAAGGCTGGGCATGAGTGGTGCTGCAGCCACGACAAACGATTCCCTGGCAACGCTTCGTTTGGAACTTCCCGCAAAGTATTCCTTCGCTAAGCTCTGCATCATTGGGAAAGCAGAAGGTACAGCAATGCCATATCTCCTCCTCGACAAGGGCGACACGATTCTGGCCGAGCAGCAAGGACCGGACTTCCTCTTCACGCTGCCAGAGCCCGACTGCCAGTGCACGATTGCATTCTCGGGTATGGATAGCACCAGTCGATTCGTTTTGCGAGGCATCTATCCTGAACCAAAACAGCGCATTGTCTATACGGAAAGTGGCGTGAACGGAGCCAGCGTCCCTTCGTGGCTACGTTGTGACCTGTTGGAAGAAGAGCTTTCGCGCATTTGTCCGCCAGATCTGGTCATTTTGGGCATTGGCATAAACGACGCGAATGTCCTTCCCGCCAAATTTGATGTGGAGAGATTCAAGGACTCATATCGCATGCTAATGGACAAGTTGCGTGCTGTCAATCCGAATGTCTGCTTCCTGTTCATCACCAATAATGACTGCTGGTTGCGAGTGGGAAGGCAGCGTCGCACATACAATCGCAACACGCAAAAGGTGGAACAGGCCATGATGGAACTTGCTCGCGAGTGCAATGGTGCTGTCTGGAATCAGTTCCGCATTATGGGAGGCTATAGTAGCAGCAACCGATGGGTTAGCGCTCATCTGATGAACCGCGACCACATTCACTTCAGCCCCGAAGGTTATGAACTGCTTGCCGACTTGCTCTACAATGCAATCTGTAATGAGGAGTTAAGAGTTAAGAGTTAAGAGATAAGAATTGTGAACCATGAATTGTTCATAGCTTACCTGCGGGATGTATTCTCTTTCGACGAGAACAGTCCCCTGCTCTTCACCCAAATGCATTTCTGGGTGTTTTTCTGCATCGTCTTTGCCGGCTTTGCCCTGATGCAGAAACGTACGCATCTGCGAAATGCTTACCTGATGGCTGTGAGCCTGCTTTTCTATTACAAAACAAGCGGGCTGTTCGTCGGACTTCTTTTGCTGGTAACTTGCAGCGACTTCCTCATCGCACAGCGCATCTATGCCCTCAAAGAGAGGTGGAAGAAGAGGCTGTGGCTCACTTTGAGTGTGACGCTCGACCTCGGCATTCTTTGCTATTTCAAGTACAGTTACTTCTTTGCCGACATTATCGGGCAAATCTTCGGCATTCATATCGAGGTCAGAAACATTGCTGCCGAATGGTTCAACACAGCAACTGGGGCTCCTGTATTCAGTGTTGACCGAATCATCCTGCCAGTCGGAATATCGTTCTACACCTTCCAGGTCATCAGTTACACGGCCGATGTCTATCGAGGCTTGATAAAGCCTGTTCGCAACATTCTGGACTTTGGCTTTTACGTCAGTTTCTTCCCGCAACTTGTAGCAGGTCCCATCGTCAAGGCCAGCGACTTCATCCCCCAGCTCTACCGCCGTTATTTCCTTAGTCGCAGAATGTTTGGCCTTGCCATATTCATGATATTGGGAGGTTTGGCGAAGAAGATTATACTGAGCGACTATCTGGCTCTGAACTTCATAGACCGCGTCTTTGCCAACCCGATGCTCTTCACCGGATTTGAGAATCTGGCTGCCCTCTTCCTTTATTCTCTGCAGGTCTATGCAGACTTTTCGGGCTACACGGACATTGCCATCGGTCTCTCTCTGTTGATGGGCTTCCACCTTCCTCGCAACTTCAACTCACCTTATAAGGCCGAGAACTGCTCCAACTTCTGGAAGCGGTGGCACATCAGCCTTAGCCGTTGGTTGCAGAACTACCTTTACATTCCACTTGGTGGCAATCGCAACATCACTTTTGGCACATATTTCTGGATTGCGACCCTCACCCTTTCTGCTCTTATACTGAGCGGAAACATTTGGATAGCGATAGGAGCCCTCTTGCTGGCTCTCTCCGTTATATTGACTGCTTGGCGTTGTCCTGACAGACGCAAAAAGATTTATGCCAACCTGAACAGCATGATAACGATGCTCTTGGGTGGACTCTGGCATGGTGCAAGCCTGAACTTCCTGATTTGGGGCGGTTTGAATGGACTGGGAATGATTGTCTATAAGTTCTGGCGTGACGCGAATCCCTGGCATCGTGCCTTCTTTACGACAGCCGTAACGCTTGGCTTCTGGATGCTGACCATCTACCAGCCTGCACCATTGTGGCGAGTCTTACTTTGCTTCACAGCATTTATTGCCGTAAGTGCTTGGCTGAGAATGCTTAACACGAAATGGGCTCCCTTCAATAGCAGGGCATGGGCTATCCTCGTCACCTTCACTTTCATCAGTTTTACGAGGCTCTTCTTCCGTTCTGGAAGCAACCTTGACCCAGCCACAGCCAACGAGGAGGCTTGGCAAACGGCGAGTCAGATGATCACTCGCATAGGTTCGCGATGGTCTGGAAACGAATGGGAGATTATGTGCAACTATCGCAATGTCTTTGTTCTCTTCCTGCTTGGAATGATTATCCACTGGTTGCCAGAAAACTGGAAACGCCGTTACAGGTTGGCTTTTGCGGCACTTCCTTTGCCCGTCATGAGCCTTGTCTGCATCCTTGCTGTGCTCATCATCTTCCAGTTCGTAAGCGCTGAGATGCAGCCATTCATCTACTTCCAGTTCTAAGCTTTCAGTAGCTCTTCTTGAACTGACGGTCAATGTTTCGTCGGTCTTCTTTCTCTTTGAGTGTCTCGCGCTTGTCGTATTCCTTCTTACCTCGAGCAATGTGGATGTCGAGTTTGGCAAGTCCTTTCTCATCAACAAACAGGAGAGTTGGCACGATGCTGAAGCCAGGCGATTTGACTGTCTGCTGTATCTTGCGAATCTCTTTGCGATTGAGCAGGAGTTTGCGGTCGCGCCTTTCCATATGGTTGTTGTAGGAGCCTTGCTCGTATTGCGCGATATACATGTTCTTGACCCACACCTCGCCCTGAATCACATAGCAGTAAGTGTCCACCAGACTTGCTTTGCCTTTGCGGATGCTCTTAATCTCGGTGCCAGTCAGAACGAGCCCTGCCGTGTACTTATCCATGAGCAGGTAGTCGAACTCGGCTCGCTTGTTCTTGATGTTTATGTCTTTCCCCTTGTTGGGAATCAGCGTCTTTGCCATTCTTTAACTCCTTTAACTACCTTAACTCCTTTAACTCCTGACATTGACAAACTGCTCGAGATGCTCATCGACATAGTGAGCAATCGTGTCTGTCACCTCTTCTTCCATCTCGATGAACTCGTCGTCGAGGTCGTCGAACTCAGGGTATTGCTCGAAGAGCGCCATGAACTGCTCGTCTGTGCAATCTTTCGTGAGAGCCTCTGAATGCTGTTCGAAGAGTTTCCTGCCCTTGTAAACGAGTTTACTGAACTCGTGAGCGCCCCAAAGTCTCATTGCTTTTGCGAATGGATTGAGGAAGATGAAGGGGCCGTAACCATTGTGAATGAGTTGGATGAAGCCGCCGTCCATCACCTCTTCGCGCAGGATGAAGTAGGCCAGCAAAGTCGTTTGCTCGCCATTCAGGAGCGGCAAAGTCTCTGCATTCACCTCGCCACCAACGGCATCGAGGATAGCGTCGTGAACGACTGTCAAGAATGCATCAGTGCCCTGACCTGCAGCTTCTTGGAGTTTTACTTCTGGTATGTTGACTTCCATTTCTTGCTTTATTGTGCGACAAAGTTACGAAAAATAATTCATTAAATGCAACATTTCCTGCTTATTCCTTTGCTCGAATAGGATAAATTGCTAACTTTGCAACGCATAACGTTGTATTATGACCGCGAAGGAAAAGGAAGTAATCCGTAAAATCAAAGAGACCAGCCATAAGGTCGTACCGCCTGACGGGCAGGTTTGGCTTTATGGTTCCCGTGCTCGTGGCAATGCCCATGAAGGTTCGGATTGGGACATTTTGATTCTGCTGAACAAGCCAAAGCTGGAAGCAAGCGACTATGATGTCACCTATCCTTTCCGTGAACTGGGCTGGGACATTGGTGAAGAAATCAGTCCCTCACTATACACCCAGAAACAATGGAACGAATGGACTTTCCTTCCTTTTCATAAGAATGTAGAACAAGACAAGTATGTGCTGCAATGAGTTTGACTAATGACGAACGCACAACTCTGGTAACATTGGAGCTAAAAAAAGCCCGTGACACCTTCGAAGAGATAACAATCCTCACAGCTGCCAACAAGTGGAGCGGAGCTGCCAATCGTCTTTACTATGCAGTATTCCATGCAATCAATGCACTTCTCATTCATGACGGTCACATCATAAACACGCATAAAGGCTCACATGCCGTTTTCAACCTCAATTATATCAAGACAGGAATCCTTCCAATAGAGTATGGTCGTCTCTATAATCAACTGCAGACAATGCGCGAAGAAAGCGACTACAACTGTGTCTATGAAGTTGAAGCAGATGAATTGAGGGAAAGAATTGAACCAGCACAAAAGCTTATTGAAGAGATAGAAAAACTGGTAAAGAACTAACTAATTGTTGCCTATAAGCAGTTAAGGCTTTTTGACACAATGTTCGGTTCTAGCCAAATATGCTTACAACTTGTATTTCTTTGAGGCTCTGAGAATCGATTCTTTTGAGCCGAGATGTGCCAAGGCTTAAATTATCGCATTCTCGCCAAGTTTACATAACCAATTGATAATGTGATGATTATGCTTCTTTGAAACAAATTTGACAGGTGAAATTGACAACTATACCTTGCAAAACGGGTCAAAATTGCGTGTTTTTTGATCGATTTCGACGTGGGGAAATGCCAAACTTAACGTGGGGCGTTGGCAAACTTAGCGTAGGGCGTTGGCAAACTTAGCGTGCTAAGTCTGGAATTTACCTTAACCTAGTTGGCAAAAGAGGCGTGTTTCGACTCAAAACAAACCATTTTGTGCCTGAAAACGCCCCATTTTGAAAGTGTCAAAATGACACGAAAACTATTCTTTTCCTACACAAAATGGATAGACGAGCAGGTCTTGAAGTTCACCGATTGGCTGCTGCTTCAGATTGGCCAGAATGTACTCTCCCGGCTGAAGAGGCTGGCGAGGCTGACAGATGAAACTATCACTTTCGGCTTTTATATCGAAGTAACTGGGTTCCAGCCTTGTATAGTTGCACTCAATCAGCAACGGTTTGAACATTTTCCGATAGTATTTCGAGGCCTTAAGACGGATGAGGACGTAGTCGATGAGGACTTCTTTTTCGGCTGGAGTAACACGAAAAATAGGTCGGTTTCCGTCGGTCAGCTGACTGGCGTGGCCGCCCGAAAGATAGTGCGTCAACTTACTCTTCATCTGATAATCCACAATCTTCCAGCCCGGCTTCAATTCGCTCTGCGTCTGCTGGACGGGTATCTCCACCCAACCCTCACCGACGGCCAGCTCGACCTTCTGCGCCCCTACATTAAGGGCAGAAAGTAGCATCAATAGACTTATTATTTTCTTCATAACACCACAAAATTATCTATTTTGTGAGAAATAACAAAGAATTGCTTGTCGTTTTGAGGATTTTTAACTAACTTTGCACGTCAAACAATTGAAAATTGAGAATTGGAAATTGAAGAGGACACAATGCTTTCAACATTCAATATTCAATATTCAATAAAAAACAACGGCCATGACTATTGCTATTGTTACCTTGATGTTGCTGGGCTATCTGCTCATCTGCACGGAACACATTACCCGCATCAACAAAGCCACCGTTGCGCTCTTTTGCGGAGTCTGGGGATGGGTGCTCTACGTCTGCGTAGGCCCCTACTATATCGAAACACTTCACGACAGCGTGTTCCGCGAATTCCTTGGCAGTCAGGACTATAGCATCAAGGCGGTCAACGAGTTCATCCGACAGAAAGTCTTTGCCAGCCACATCGCCCAACTGACCAGCGTGGTGATGTATTTGCTGACGACGATGGCAATTGTAGATGTTCTGGCCAACAACGGATGCTTCGACCTCGTCACGAAACTTTGCCGAAGCCGCAGCACTTGGGTCGTCGTCACGATGCTCGCTCTCTGCAGTTTCGGACTCTCCGCCAATCTGGACAACCTGACTTCGGCAGTCGTGATGCTGATGGTGATGAACCAACTCGTGGTCAATCACAGGCAACGGATGCTCTTGGGCGCAATCATCGTGATAGCCACAAACTGCGGCGGTTGCTTCACCGTCATTGGCGACGTCACATCCTTGCTCGTTTGGACGCGAGGAGCCGTCACTCCCACCAACTACACAGCAGCACTTGTCCTGCCCGCTCTCTTCGCCACTATCGTCCCCACCTACCTCATCGGCAGGAAACTTCCCGCTCACCTCGACCTGAAGCGCAGCAGCGTGATGATGTTCAGAGGTGATGATGGCGACGTGAAACCTTGGCAGCAAATCCTGATGCTCTTCCTCGGAATCGTCGGTTTGTGGTTCGTACCGACCTTCTACAGGCTCACGAACCTGCCTCCTTTCCTTGGCGCTCTTTGCGTGCTTGGCGTGCTTTGGGTGGTGAACGAAGTCATCAACCGCAAACGCATCCTGAGCGACCAGCCCCTTCAAGCCCGCACGAACCGCAGCCTCCAATATGAACTGATTCAGATGATTATGTTCTTCCTCGGCATAGGTCTCTGCGTGGACATACTCATCGAAGTCGGAGCAATGAACAGCGTCAGGAGTTGGTGCGACGGAAATATACATAATATATATATAATGTCGCTCGTTCTGGGAGCCGTCAGCGCTGTGATGGACAACATTGCCCTCGTCATAAGCGGCATCTCCATCTATCCCGTCCTGGACGGCGGAACAAGCGGAATGACCGAATACATGCAGAGTTTCGTGCAGAACGGACAGTACTGGCACCTCATCACGCTGAGCGGTTGCGTAGGCGGCTGCCTTTTGCCAATCGGAAATACGGCAGGCTATGCCCTCATGAAATCAGAGGATGTCACCATTTGGTGGTACCTGAAGCACATCACTTGGAAGGTGCTTCTCGGCTGGTTCGTCAGCCTCGGCATCTACTTCCTCGTTGATTATTTCCTGAGGTAAGACCCCCTACCCCCCTTTAGGGGGAATAAAAGATGAACTACAAACCATGCATTACGACATAAGCAAAATGCTCCCCCTAAAGGGGGATGGGGGGTCTTTTGCCCTCAACGCCATGCAGCAAGACATGCTCAGCACGGCTCGAAAGGGTTCGTCGGTAGTGCTTCTCAGTCCTACAGGCTCGGGCAAGACGCTTGCTTACCTGTTGCCTTTGCTGGAGAAACTCGATGCGAAGAGCGACGACCTGCAGGCTCTCGTCATAGTTCCCTCAAGAGAACTGGCAATACAGACAGCCGATGTGGCTCGCAGAATTTGTTCCGAGCTTCGTGTCTGCGCTTGTTATGGAGGCCGTCCTGCAATGGAGGAGCATCAGCTTCTGAAGGGGCTTCGCCCTCACCTCGTGGCTGCAACGCCAGGCAGGCTGCTCGACCATCTGCAGAAAGGCAATCTCCTTGCCGATTGCGTCAAGACCCTCGTCATAGATGAGTTCGACAAGTCGCTCGAGTTGGGCTTTCGCGAACAGATGCAGAGCATTATCTCCCTACTCCCCTATCTGCAGCAACGCATCCTCCTCTCTGCAACCGATAGCGAAGACATTCCGTCGTTCGTGGGAACAGACAATCATGTCCGCCTCAACTTCCTTGACGGAGAGAGCGACGACCGCATCAGTCTCTATATCGTCAAATCGCCCGAAAAGGACAAGTTGCAGACCTTGTATCGCTTGCTTTGCACGCTTGGAACGCAGAAGAGCCTCGTTTTTGTGGGCTACAGAGAGAGCGTGGAGCGCGTTGGAGGCTTCCTTGAAAAGCAAGGCATCATGGCCGGCATCTTTCACGGAGGCATGGAACAACGTGACCGCGAAAGGGCTCTCTATCGCTTCATGAACGGCTCATGCAATGTTTTCGTCAGCACAGACCTCGCTTCTCGAGGGTTGGACATCACGGATGTCGATAATATCATCCACTACCACCTACCCTTGAATGAGGAAGCTTGCACGCATCGCAACGGTAGAACAGCAAGGTGGGACATGAAAGGAAACGCCTACTTCATCCTCGGACCTGAGGAACAACTAACCTTCCCCCAGTTCACTCCATTGAATGGACGGAGCTTTAAGTCCTTCCCTTTAGGGGAGGATTTAGGAGAGGCCACCCCTCCTTTGCCGCTTTGGGTGACATTATATATAGGTAAAGGCAAGAAGGACAAGATAAGTCGAGGCGATATCGTGGGCTTCCTCACTAAGCAAGGCGGTCTCGAGAGCAGTCAAATCGGCAGAATCGACGTACTTCCGCATTGGTCTTATGTGGCTGTAGAACGCGCTTCTGCAAGCAAACTCCTTAAAGACATCAAAGGTCTCAAAATTAAGGGGCAAAAGACAATTTATGCCCTTGCTGGCCACTAAGAATTGCACAAAACATATATTTATTGTGCATTTTTCTTCAAAAAACTTGCACAAATGGGAGAATTGTGTTACCTTTGTAGCCGATTTTAACCAATTTAAGGTAAAAAAATGAAAAAAACAGCACTTATTTTGATGGCTTTTGCCACATTTAGTAACGCATTTGCAGGTGGTCTCCTGACCAACACCAACCAGAATGCAGCCTTCGTCCGCAACTTTGCCCAAGAAGGTAAGATTGACATCACAAGTATCTACGCCAACCCTGCTGGTGGTGCTTTCCTCGAGAACGGATGGCACTTGAGCCTCAACAACCAAACGGCTTTCCAGCAACGTAACATCGAGACGACTTTCCCGCTATTCCAGTATAACACCGAAAACCCCAACACCACTCATCGTTTCGAGGGTAATGCAACTGCTCCGGTAGTTCCATCTTTTACCTTATCTTATAATAAAGACAAGTGGAGTGTCTCCGCTCACTTTGCCATTAGCGGTGGCGGCGGCATGTGCAAGTTCGACAATGGACTTGGTTCCTTCGAGGCAGCTTACGCAGGAATGATTGTTCCGATGATGCAAACTCCTGGTGTTCTTTCTGGTCTCTTGACACAAGGACTTATAGCAAAAGGTTACGACAACGCAACCGCTTCCGCTCTTGCCGCTACAGGTCAGTTCAAGGGATACTCCGTCAATAGCTTCATGAAAGGTAAATCCTACCACTTTGGATTACAACTCGGTGGAACATACAAGTTCACCGACAACATTGCAGGCTATGTTGGTGTTCGTGGAATATATGCAACCGCTAACTACAACGGTGCCGTCACTCCCACTATCGCCTATAGCCTTCAAACTCCTGGAGGTGAAGTTAACAACACACAGGCACTCAACAACTACGGCATAGACCTCGACTGTGACCAGACAAGTTTTGGTGTGGCCATCATTCTTGGTGTTGACTGGAAGATTAACGACAAGTGGAATGTCTCTGCCAAATATGAAGCGCCAACCAGATTGAACCTCAAAAACAACAGCGACATAATTGTCACAGACGATGTGGTAAAAGAAAAGGCTGCTGGCATTCTCAGTCAGTTCGAAGACGGCAAGAAGGTTCGCGAGGATATTCCCGCAATGCTTGCTCTTGGTGCACAGTACTCTCCCATCGAGAAGCTTCGTCTTAGCGCTTCTTACCACCAGTTCTTCGACAAGGTTTCCACAAAGTTCCTCAACAAAGAGGAACTCATCGACCACAACACTCACGAGTTCCTTCTTGGTGCAGAATATGACATCTGCAAGTGGCTCACAGTTTCAGGTTCTTGGGAGACAACCCGTTACGGCATGAATGACGAGTTCATGAACGACCTCTCCTTCAACCTCTCGAACCACATGGTAGGTGCTGGCGTTCGTGTCAAAGCAAGCAAGAGGCTCAACTTCGACCTCGGTTATATGTGCACTTTATATCAGGATCGCGAAGTCACCACACAGACCGCAGCAGGTCCTAAGACAGACCTTTTCGAGCGTAAGAACCACACCTTCGGCATCGGCGTTAACCTCGACCTCTAATATCACCAGCTAAGTCACAAAAGATGGCGTGCTTAGTTTGCAAAGATGGCGTGTCGAATTGACCAAGATGGCGTGTTAAGTTTATTAACTTAACGTGCCAAGTTCCAACGCCTGATACTTCTACACCGTTCGAATGAAAAGTCGAACGGTGTTTTTTTGCTTGTTTATTTTGTAATCTCAACTAAAGTTCGTATCTTTGCAGCCCAAAAGAAAATATAATTCAAAAACACTATATGAGCAAGAAATTCACAGAACGAAATAAGCTCAACCTGAGTGACGTCAACAAAGAAGTCCTCCAGCAATGGGACAAAGAAGATGTCTTCCATTCAAGTATATCCGAAAGAGAGGGCTGTCCCTCGTTTGTCTTCTACGAAGGACCTCCATCTGCTAACGGACATCCGGGCATCCATCATGTCCTTGCTCGCAGCATCAAGGACACTTTCTGCCGCTTCAAGACGATGAAGGGCTACCAAGTGAAGCGCAAAGCAGGCTGGGATACTCACGGACTTCCCGTTGAGCTTGGCGTAGAGAAGGAACTCGGCATCACGAAGGAAGACATCGGCAAGAGCATCAGCATCGAGGAGTACAACCAGAAGTGCCGTGAGAACGTAATGATGTACACCAGCGAGTGGGCCGACCTCAGCCACAAAATGGGCTACTGGGTCGACATGGAACACCCCTACATCACCTACGACAACAAGTACATCGAAACGCTTTGGTGGCTCCTGAAGCAGCTCTACCAGAAGGACTTACTGTATAAGGGTTACACCATTCAGCCATACTCTCCAGCTGCAGGAACAGGTCTGTCGAGCCACGAGCTCAACCAGCCCGGCTGCTACAGGGATGTGAAGGACACAACGGTTACGGCCCAGTTCCGTGTCACTCAGAACAATCTGAATACTCTGAGCACTCAGAACACTCCGATATATGTGTTGGCTTGGACCACGACGCCTTGGACATTGCCCTCGAACACAGCCCTTTGCGTAGGACCTAAGATTGATTATGTTGCCGTCAAGGGCAGCAACCCCTATACTGGCGAACAGGCCATTTACATAATTGCCGAGGCTCGACTCTCCGCTTACTTCCAAGCTGAGGAAGGCCAGGAACTCGAGATTGTTTGGCGAGGCAAAGGAACTGACCTCGTTGGCATGAAGTACGAGCAGCTCTTCCCTTGGGTGAAGCCTTGTGCGCTTGAGAACGACGAAGTAGTCGACAAGAGTGCAGAAGCTTTCCGAGTTATCCCTGGCGATTATGTCACGACTGAGGATGGTACTGGTATCGTCCACATCGCTCCCACATTTGGTGCTGACGACGCCAAGGTGGCTAAGGATGCAGGCATTCCCAGCCTCTTCATCATCGACAAGGCAGGCGATACGCGTCCCATGGTGGACTTCACAGGCAAGTACTTCCTCAAGGAAGATATGGACGAGAGCTTCCGCAAACTCTGCGTCAACGAAGAGGCTTACGCCATTCACGAGGGCGACTTCGTGAAGAATGCATACGATCCGAAGTTCAACGAAGGCGGCAAGTACGACGAGAAAGCCGCTGCAAAGGAGATGGACCTCAACGTGAAGATGTGCAT
>JAEEGK010006248.1_pt1 | contig 28708 bp, 15 predicted proteins | sample 8958771 | NCBI WGS metagenome assembly JAEEGK01 (sample SAMN16246547, study PRJNA631951) | gut metagenome | biome: gut microbiome; feature: rumen; material: SC-attached | host: Bos | place: Iran: Karaj | collected 2018-10 | reverse complement strand
TGGGCCCAATCCCCAATCCCCAATCCCCAATAAATTTTTAATAAATTTTAAAAATTTGAGTATTTTTTATTATTAATTAATTAATTTAATAAAAGATAAGATATAATTTTTCCAGAGAATAATATGTAACCTGAAAATAAATAAAAGATATATTTTTTCAAGAAAAAAAAAAAAGAAGAATTGTAAAAATTCTAATTTAAATTTATAACTACTCACCTCTTATATTTTTAAATAATATTACTTAATATTAAAAGATGAACTAACTATTTTTATAAATAATACTCCAAAAAATTGGAAAAATTAAATTTTCTTATATTCATCTAAATTTTCCAATTCTTTTCCTTTTTCTTTTTTCTCATCTTCTTTATTTTTTCCACAACAAAGACAATAAAATGCAACAATAAATAAAAGACAAGCACCAATTCCAATTAAAACATTAACATTAATTCCTAAAGGATTAGCATTTGGATCATAATATAAAGTATAAATTCCTTTATCTAATTGGGCTTTATCTAAAGAATTTACTAAAACAACAATATAATATTTCTTTTTTTCTTCCAAAGGAAGAGTAAATTTAATTTTATCTTCTTTTGCACTTGCATCATAAAATATAGATACTGGTTTAGTTTGAAGAATTTCATTTAAATCTGATCTATTAGTAAATTCTTGCATATAAACATTATATTCAGAATCAATTTCAATTGATTTTAAAAAAGGAGAAATTGACAATTCAATATTTTTCTCTTTTTTATTTTCAACTTTAATCTCAAATTTACTATTATCAACTAAATTCAATTGTTTTTTCTTAATATAAGTATAGTAAATAATAAATTCAGTGTTTTGAGTTGTTTCTAATTTAATTCCTTTTGCAAGATTAATATCTTCAATTATTAATAGAGCTCTTCCATTATTATCAAATGATAATTGTTGAAGATTTTCAAAAGAATCATAATGATAATCAATATAATCTGCAATTGCATATAAAACAGTTCCATTTAGTTGATTAACAGCATTAAATATAATAACTAAATTAAAATCAGAAATAGTTTCATTTCTAATATCATGATCTAAAGGTAATAAAAATTTCATAGTATCATGCCTTTTAACTAAAACTCTATTTAATTCTCTTAATTTCAGAGTATCAGTTTTATTAGTGAATAATAATATATCAATTTCTTCTTCTTTTAAATATCTTTCAAATCTACAAGAAGAAAGAGCAAATTTATTTCTATCAATATCACTATCATAATGTAAATAAGGATTAAAGAAATCAATATTAAGTTGTTTATGGAATTGAAGAGGTTTTCCTACAGCTTTATTTGGATGAGGAGTATAATGGAAATCTGGAAGATGAAAAGGAATTTTAAATAAATATGCTGAAACTATTTCTGCTCTATCATAACTATTAAATTGATATCTAAATCCAATCACATCTTTAAATTTAGATAAATCATCATATGGACTTTTTTCTCTTACTCTATGGAATATCATAAATACTATTGGCTCATTTACTACTATTTCTATTTCATTTCCTACTAACTGGAAAAATTGATTTATTTTACGCTTACTTTCAATTACTTTTGGATTTCCTTTTTTATCTTTCATATATAATTTATAATTTCCAGAATTTAATGCTTGAATATAATCATCTTCTGCTGCTAATTTAAATTTTCTTTTGTTTTCTACATATATATAAAAATATTTGATGTAATATGAAAATTTAAATTCATTCATATTATCTGTATTAATTCTAATTAATTGGAAATTTAAAAGACAAACTTTACTTACACAATTAATTTTAAAAACATAGGTATCATTACCTCTAACTGATATTAAATTATTTCCTTTATATAATTTTTTATCATAATTTATTTGTTTATATGTTTTTCTTCCATAAACATTATATTCAATATTATAAGTTCCACTTAAATGAATAATATTAACAAAATATCTATCACTTTGTTTCGAAGCCAAAGAATCTTTATTTAAAATAAATTTATGAATATCATCTTTGTTCTTAGGAATAATTTGATGAGTTGAGATAATAAGATGTTGATTCTCCCAATTTAAAGTTCTATAATATTCAACAGAAGTTTTTTTAGCAATAAAAGTTTCACTAACATCAACATCAGAGAAAATTTCCATAATAACTCTATTATAATTCATATTAATTAATTCCATTAAATTGAAAGTATTAATAGTACCATCAATATGATAAATATTATTAGGTGCAACTTTTAAATTTTCTGTGAAAAATGTAATAACAGAAATTCCACTTCTTGTAACTTCATAACCAATGTAATCTTTTAATGATCTTAAATGAATATAAAAATAAATTGGATTCTTTCCTTTTATTTTATGTGTTTTTTCAACTATATCATTTACTGTTGTTTCTTTATGTGCAAAATGAATTGATGGAGGAATATAAATTTTTGTCTCTTTGTCTTTTCTGAATAAAACAGAAAGAAAATTATCTGTTTTTTCTAATTTTTTAAATAAAATTCTAAATCTTTCTCCATCAGAAAAAGGTTCAATTACAATTTTAAAAGGATCATCTTCACTTTCTTTGACTGATTGAGCACTTTTTTCATTTTTGCTTAATTTTCTATATAAAGGAGTTAAAGAAAATTTTGTTTCTGTAAATATATTTATTACTCCTGATGAATTACTAGGTAATTCATCTAAAGGAATATACATAGTAACAGTTGATTCTGAGTCTGTAAAAAATGTTCCTTCTTTATTTGGATCAACATTTATAATTATTAATAGTGTTAATGGGAGAATTGATAAGAAAAAAAATATTGACTTCATTGTTTATAATTTCAATAAATGATTATTTATATGGATTTAATGAATATTTGTTATAAATTATTTTAATAGGATATTTTTTTATAAAGGTTATTAAATTCAATGATTATACAGACATTTATTAAATTTTATATTTTTTGTTTTATTTAAAGTTAAATTTATGTTTATATAAGTAAATAATTAAGTAAGTGATTAAAAAAAGCTTTTGTATTTAATTGTTATTTTATTTATCTCTAAAGATTGAATTTTTATAATATTAGATTTAATATTAAATTTTTTCATACTTCTAATTGTTTTTTAATGATTTATTTTTTATTATGAATGATTACATTTATTTCTAAATAAATTAAATAATTATAACACCATATGTTCAATATATTTTTTATTTATATAAGTCTTATTTTAAAATTAATTATCGTTTGTTTTCATAATTAAAAAGGGTAAAAATTAATTTTAATTTATTTAAGAATAATTGAATATCCATTATAAAATTATTATTTTATTTATTATTTAATAAAATATATTCATTATTTGAATTTTTTCTCAATATTAAATTCAAATTTTCCTTTTTTATAAAAAATTTTATCATCATATTTAATCGAATTGTTTTAATTATCAATGTTTTTATGATGTTTTTTTATTTTATATAATTTAATCATTTATTTTCATGGAAATATATTTGTGAACAGAAATGATGAAAATATGAAATGATTAAGAAATTTCATAAATTATAATATTTATTAAGATTCGAATATTATGTTTCATTAATTATTATTTAATATATTTTTAAATAAAATCTTGAGTTTTAATCAGAAATTTATTTTTTCATCATTCATCAAATTTAATATCATAAATAATTATTTATCATTTAAATAATCATCAAAAGATATCTAATTAAGTAAACAAAGAAAAATATAAATACTAAAATTGTGATTATTTTTCTTATAGTAGTTAAGATACTTTTTGTTTTAATTATGAAACTAAAATAAAACAAGTTTTGTGTGAAGAAAATCTGAATTTAATGATAATTTTGATAAAAAAATTTATAAATTATTAATTAAGATTATACAAAAAAATAATTTGACATTTCTTTAAATAATAACAACAAAAAGAAAAAATTATATCGTAAAAATAATAATAAAAAAGTTAATATTCATCAATATCTACAAACACAATTTTATATATTTATTATTTTTTTTATTCATTTGAATCATATATAATACCTTCTATTTGATACCTTTTTTTCAAATATTATATTTTTAAAATTTTTGAATTTTCTCAGATTCAAATAAAATGGCAAATATAAAAAAAGCCCTTCAATTGTTTTTTATTTTTTGCACATATTTTGAGTTTTAAGGTATTTCTCATTTATGAATTTATTTTATTTATTGAGATTTATGTCATTTATATTATTAAGTATTGTTTAAAATGGGAGATTAGTAGAGTTGGATAATTAAATTATTTTTAAAAAATGGATTTTTTATCTTAAACTATACAATTTTATATATTTTATAATTTTCAATTTTATTTTAATAAGTTATAATTAAAAATAATAAAAAAAATAAAAATTCTAAACAATTTTTTACTAAAAATTTAAACTGTATAAAATCCTTTCTCTCTTTTTTGATTAAAAAAATCATTATCATAATTATAAATATAAAAATTATTATATTTTTCCCCATTAAAAATATTATTTCAAATTAAATTTTATTCATTTCATCCTTATCACAATTTTTTTTAATATTTCTAAATTTACTTGCATAAATTAAACATAATCCTAAGGAATAACCATCAGGTTATTAAATATTAAAATATTTTTTAAATATAGAATAAACTGGATATTTTATTTCTTTTATTTTTACACACTATTTTAATTTATTATTTTTATACTTTCTTTTTATTTTTTTATTATTTTAACAAGAATAGGAGATATATATTATTAATTTCCTCTAACATTAAAACTTCCATAAGCTTTTTTAACAAAAATAATATCATCAAAATCATTTATCAAATATTCTCCATTTTTAATCATTAAATTATTTTGTGGCTTAATATCTCTATTAGCAATATTATTGTTGTATTGCATTATATTAAATCCTTCAGATATATTTTTTAATACTTAAAATAATGTTTTTACATTCAAAACACTTTTAATATATTTATCTCTATTTTTATTCTTTCCAATTCATTTTCACCTTCTGTCATAATTTTTTTAGCAAGTAATCATTAAAATTATAAATATATCAACAATCAATAAATCATTTGCTTTGAAGCAGTTTTCATTTTATTCACAAATTATTAAATAAATTTAATTTTTCTCAAACTTTATTTTCTAACTTTCAAAACATTTTTAATTATTTTATGTCAAATAAATAAATAGAATTAGAAATCAATTCTAAATAATATATTAAATTTGAATTTTCTTTATTTTTCAATTGAAAAAATGATAATTAAAAAGAAAATTTATTTTATTCAATTAAAAAAATTATGAAATTATAACCATTCAAAATTTCTTATAATTCAATTAAAAGAGTTTAATTAGTGTAGTGGTAATACATGATTTTATTATAATTTAAAAGAAACTCCATAAAATTAAAAAAAAGATTTTGATAAAAAAATAATGAAAAATAGAAATTTTTTAGATTAATTGATAATCTTATTAACAAAATTAGTAACAATATTCATTTTATATATAAATATTATAATATATTTTAAACTAAAATAAAATTGAATTAATATACATTGACTATTTATATATTAAAAAAAGGAATATCTTGTAGTATGGTAATTTAATTATTCATTAAATCTAAATTGAATTTATTTTTTATACTTCTGATTATAAAACCTTTTCTTTTTAAATCTTCATCATTATTATGTCTTGTTCTTATTAGATCATCTAGTATTTCTTTCACTTTTAATTGATTTTTCCTTATATCAGTTTGTAAATTTTTAAACATTTTCTTTTTATTAATTTCTTCTCTTTTTTGTTCAAATATTTTTGTAAACAATGAATAAATTAAATTTATTTGTGTATTATTTTTCTTTTCAATTAACTTTCTAGTATTATCAAGTTCTTCATTGATATAAATTTTATTATTTCTGTTATTCATTTTATCTATATTTTGCTGACCTAATTTTAAATAACCTAAAGAAATACTTTTTTTATGGTTTATATTTGATATATTTATTCTTATATTTGGTGGTTTTTTTTTGGTGAATAATTTATTCTCATTATTTATTATATTTTCAATGTTTGAATTTTCTATGTTTGAGTTATGTAATTTTATTTTTGATCTTTTAAATTCTTTTCCAAAATTATTATTTTTCCTATTGATTAAACATAAAGATAAAGGTTTTTGAAAATTTTTTGCTTTTCTTAATCTTAAATATAATTTTTTTTTCATTTGATATTCATCTGTTCTAGTAATATATTCTTTAATATTATAATTTTCCATTAAAGGAGTGTCCAATAAAATATCATATGCATTTTTTATTTTATCAATATTCTGTCCAAAATCTTCTGTTAATTTATTATTATTCTTTTTTTGAATAAATTTTTTGCAATTTTTTACTGAATGCTCTCTTGACAAATTTTCTGTTTTAGTAATTTTTGAGATATCTTTTTTTTTAAAATGATTTATTTTTGGTGATAATAGACGAATTTCATTATTTTTTAAATCAAATGATTTAATAATCTGATTAAGGTTAACTTTGCTATTCATATTATTTAATATTTATAAAAAAATATTCAAATCAAAAATAATTAAAATATTATTTCATTTTTTTAAAATATATTCTCAAATACAGAAACATATTTAATTTAAAAATATTTATAATATTAAAACAGAATAATGAAATTTGATAAAACCAGAAAATCTTCATTAATCCTATCAATTATGAACGATAATATTTAGTAGTTAATATTACATAATATATTGCAATTTGAATTCTATTATTGAATACAATAAATATTCAAATTTTCATAAAGATTAATAATATATCTTTTTTAGAAAAACACATTATTCATATTATTTGACAATTGACATATAAAAAGTTCTAAATTTTTTGTCCTTTCATTTTTAAAATAATAAATATCAAAACAAATTATAAATTTTATTTTTTATTTTCAAAATGAAGAAAATATTTAATTGAACAATAATATTTCAAAAAAATGATAGAAGATAATGTTATAAAATATATAGATCTAGATGAAACAATGCAAAATTTAGACTCTTATTCAAAAAAAGGTTTATTAATTCTATTTCAAATTTTTGAAACAATGCTTAGTCATAAAAGTAATGGTCATTTAACTTTTATTTTTTTAAAAATAATTTTTTTTTTACAAGTAATCACAATTTCTACAATAGGTATTCCAGAAAATTTCACAAAAAATGATTATGCAATAAAATTTTTTAATGAATTAAAATCTATTTTAATTCCTCAAAAATTTATTGTTGATAAAAAATCATTTTTAACCTGTTATATAATTGCTTTAATTATTTGTCTTCTTATTCTCTTTTGTTTAATTTATTTAATTGTTATCTCTTTTGTTAAAAAAAAATTTTTCACTTTTCCAATTCAAATATTAAATCTTTTAAATTTGATTCTTAATAATTATGGTATTTGTCCCTTAATAAATATAATGATGATGATAATTCATTGTGAAAAAGGGAAACATAAATATCTTGAAATTCAATGTTATCAAGGAAAACATTTATTTTATTTAATTATTTCTTTATTTTTACTAATAATTTTACTTTCATATTCTTTTATCCTATCATTATTTTACTATGAAATAGGGACTATTCAAGAAAAAAATTATTTATGTAGAACAAATTGTTATTATGAAACATTAGAAAATATTTTATCAGAATTATGTTTTTTTTCAAGTTATGTGATTATTCATCATTTAAGTGGAAAAAGAATATATAGAATAATTTATCAAGGAATAATCTTATCAAATTGTATTATAATTGCTATTTATTTTAATTATACAGTTTTTTATTATAATCATTCTTTAAATATAATTTCAATTAATGGTTGGTATTTTACAATATGGTATTTATTTCTACTTTTAGCCAAAGAATTAATAGGAATAAACAATATTCTATTACCTCTTCTTATTGGATGGATTATTATTGCTGTAATCAATTATTTTTTTTATGAGACCAAAATTATGAAATGTTTAACAGAATCTAATATTTTTGAAACAAATAGTTTGAAAGATATAGAAATGTTTAGCTTTTATTTAATAGAAAAAGGAAATGAAAATATCATCGAATCAAAAGTTCTTTTAAAAGGGATTATAACTAGTTTTGAAGAATATTTGACAAATATAGCAGATTTAAATGAAAAATACCAACAATTTTTAGATAATATATATCTTCAAAAAAAATTTGGAGGAAAGGAATCTACAATTCTTGCAATATATAATATTATATTTTTAATATATGAATATTTTTTTGAAAAACCAACAATAAAAAACGATATGTTATTAATAATATGTTATTTTCTTGTAAATAAATTAGATAATTATACTTATGCAGCATTATTATGTTCTCAAATAAAAGTTTCAGATTATAAAATGATGTATTTAAAATATTTATTAATGGAAAAAATAAAAAAATATCAAATGTATAAATTATTACAAACAGGAAATAAAGAGTCTATAAAACATGTAGAATTAGGAAGTGTAATTGTATATAATAATTATTTAGATAATTTTAAATTAAAAATATATGATGCAACATGTAGTCAATATGATTATTTTGATTTTTTAAAAAATAATCAAATCAATAAAAATTTAACATCTTCCTTTATGGAAACAGGAGAAAAAATAATTAAATTAAGAACAGAAATTATGGATATATGGGATAAAATTGTGAAATTAAATCCCTTTTGTGAAGAAAATGAAAAAGATTATATGTTATATCTAGAAACAGTAATTCAAGATTTAGAATTAGCACAAAAAGAACAAGAAAATTTTATTCATTATAGAAATTCTATTTTAAGCCAAAAAAATAATTTATATTATAGTTTATTTAATAAAGATATTTCTTCTATTATGTTAGTTGATGGATATGCTTTAAGAGGAAAAATATTATATTCATCACCAAATTTTCCTTTTTTGTTTAACTTTTTACAAAAAGAACTATTAAGTTTATATATTTATGATTTAATGCCTTCTAATATTGCATCATTTCATAAAAAATTAGAAGAAGATGCTATTAGATTATCAAATTTAACAAATCTTTATAGTAAGAAAAACAAACTAATTTTAAAAGGGAAAAATAATAATGTATATAATATTACTTTATATGTTAAATGTTTACCAAATTTATCATATGGAATAATTTTTGTTTGCGATATTGATAAATTACAAGATAAATCTTTTATTTTTATTTTAGACGAAAATTTAAAAATTTGCTCTTTAAGTGATGTATATTCATTAAGTAATGGAACTGATTTGGCTGTTACAACAACAAAAGTTTTTGATTTAAATAGTAATATTATAGGACATCACATAGGAACAATTATACCACAAATTTTGTTGCAATTAGAATATAAAGATAATAAATTTATTATTAAAAAAGAAAATACAGAAATTAAAGCTATTTTATTCCCAAATTTAGATGATTTATCAGAATATGATAATACTATTGAAGAAATAATTAATATAATAAAAACTAATGGAAAATTAATAACTGAAGAAGAAGCAAAACAAATTAATGATCGTAATTTACATGAATCTACTACAAAAGCAAGTTTAAGAAGTAGAAAAAGTATTATAGGAGCAAATAATAAAGAATATAAAGGATTATTTTTTGAATTAACTAGGAAATTTATTGGAAAATCTTATAATATTTTTTATAAAATATATGTAAAAACTTTCTTAAACAATAAGTATTATTATTATAAAATTTTAATAGATAATAATTTAATGGGAAACGAAGATAAAAAATCAGAGGGTAAACCTGTGAAAAAAAATAATTTAAATGAAACAAAAATATCATTGTTCAATAATAAATATAATGATTTATTTGATTTTAAAGATAAAATTAAAGCAATTAAATTTCATGTAAATGAAGATACTCTAAATAATGAGAAAGAAGCAACTAAAAATATAGAACAAGTACAGAATAACAATAATGATAATGCAAATTATGAACGTTCACATAATTCTTTTATGTCATCAAGTTCATCAATTGATAATTCAGGTTATACTAAATTAAAATTTGGAGTTATGGATAAAGAACAACCTATACTTATAATTGATATGAAAATTTCAACTTTTTTTTTCAGTATCGCTTCAATCATTTTAATTATTCTTGATTGTAGAAAAACAAACAATGAATTTTCTAATGTTAATAGATTTTTAGAGGAAAATTTATTTTTTAATTTCTCCAAAATTTCAGCAGATTGTTTCTTTATTACAGGTACAAATTTAAAACTTAAATATTATAATATAAATAATTTATGTTATTTTGGTTCTTGTGATAGTACATATGATGAATTATTATATTTATGTGTGCAACCATTGAAAGAAATTTTAGAGCATTCTTCAAATTATAATAAAGAATATCAAGAAATATTAAATAAAAGATATCTATTTATTTTATCTGCTTATAATGAAACTGCAAAAATTGCAACAACTTTCGACACAATAAATACATTAAGAATGTTTTTAACATCTGGATTATTTATTCATCATCATTTTAATGATTATTTAAATAATGATAAAGAAACTCATGCTCTACTTGAAAATATTGTTTTTGGTGCTTATTATTATATTAAATCTCTTACTTATATTAAGGGATTTGATGAAAAAGAAAGAAGATCTTTAGCTATTAAAAAATTCCAAACTCAAAAAATATATTTAATTATTAATGTTATCATATTTGCTCTTGTTGTTATTTCACTTGTTTATTTAATTTTAAAAATTTTTAAAGAAGAAAAATATTTTCTTCAAAAATTGGTCAAATTTCAAAATCCTAAATTTGAAGAATATTTAAAATATTTAGAAAATTTAAAAAAGAAATTAAGAAATGATAATGGAGAAGATGAAGAACAGCAAAATCAAGATGAAAATCATCCTAATAATTCAAATGAAAGTGAAGAAAATAAACGACTCCAAAGAAGAGGAAGTACAAATAGTAATGATCCAAGAAAGAAAAAATTAGATAAAAAAAAAATAGAAAAAAGAATCAAGGTAAACTTTCAAAATTACAACAACAAAAAAATGAAAAAATAAAAATAATGACATTATTCTTTTTTGTTAATAACTTAATATTAGCAATTGAATTAGGTTTTATTCTTCTTATATATATGACATATTACATATTAATAAATTTAACATACAATCAAAAAAGAAATAATTTTTTTGATTTTGATGATACAATAAATAATTTAGAAGGAATATTTAAAGAATGTTTTGACATTTATGTAGATATTAAATATGAAACTTTAATTTATGGAGGATTTATAACTAATCAAAAAGAAGCAATTTCAAAATTAGAAAATGGTGAATCAATAGTTGAATTTGAAGGTAAAAATTACACAGATATAAATGAATTAAAAAAACAAGTTTATACTATTAATGTTCCAGATGTAACATTTAATAAAATTGGAAATATATTATTATCAATTGTTTCTGATGGAAGTAGTGATTATAATTCAGAATCTAATCAAAGTATTGCTACTCAAATGAAACATTTATATCAAGGAAATGCTTGTGATGTTTTATATGATAAAAGTGATAGTACTTATACTTATTGTTTAGGATATTGGTCTTCGATTATTACTCAAGGAATGGAACAAGCTTTTAATCAATTATCTGTTGAATTAGCAAATCTTCAAAATAATTTAATTCTCTGTAATCAATCTAAAAAAGTATTTTTGGAAATTATTGAAAGTATAAAATTCATTAATATGGAATATTTTTACTCTTATTATTTAATTGATGCTTATTTGAAAACTAAATTATTATTAGAAAAATTAAGGGAAAATAAAGTTAATAGTATTTTTAGTGTGTTTAAATTAACTATGTATATTTATATTGCAATTTCTATTGTTTTATGTATTGTTCTTTATTTATTTATTCAAAAGAAAAAAAAAGTGTTTTGTTCTTTTTTAAATTTTATTGGTATTATCCCATTTCAATATATTTCTGAAGATGATGATTTTTATAGGGATATTTTAAGATTAGAAAGAGAAATTTTTTAATTAAATAATTCTTATTTTGATTTAACATAGATAATTTAATTTATATATATAAATAAAATTTTTAGGTAATCAATTTTTAAAATATTGAATAATCAAAAAAAAAAAAACTGGAATAAAATAAAATTAAAGAAAATAAAATAAAAAGATAAAGAAAAATAATAAAATCTTTTTTTAATAATTTTTAAAAATAAATGAAATTAATTATAATCTTTTTTCTATTTGTAAAAATAATAAAATCATTTACAATACCTTTATTTACTGAAAATGGAATTCCAGTAATTTCTTTAAAAATAGGTAAATCTGAAAGATATATTAATATGTTTTTTGATACATCTCTTCATAGATCTTTATTAGTTTCTCCTTATTGTAATATTTCAATTATAGAAGGTTATAACACAAGTAATAGTAAAAAAATTTTATCAAATCAAAAAGAAATAAAATATTATTATACTTTTTATGGTGATGAATTTGAAGATAATATTCAATTAATTACTAAAAGTAAAACCTTTGAAAGTAAATTTTCCTTTATTTCTTTTACTAAAGTTTTATATACTTCTCAAATTGCTGTTAATGGATTTTTTGGTCTTTCATTCACAAATTATAATTTTAATACTTCTAAAAAAATATTTGGATTACAATATTATTCAGGAAGAGTTTTATTAGATCTTGGTGAAATTAATAGTGAAATTGTTAAAAATTATTCTTTGTTAAAAAATTATTCTGTGAGTTATAATGATAATAAAACAAATTGGTATTTAAAAGCAAATTCTATAATGATTAAAAATAATGAACCAAGAAATAAAGAAATTCAAAAACTAATTTTTGATACTACAACATATAATCTTTATATTCCAAAAAAGTTTTTTTTTGATAATATTGATTTAATTCTTCCAATAAATGGAAAATGTCAAGTGCAAATGTCAGGTATTTTTTTATGTATTTGTAATGAAAATTATAAAAATATGTTTCCTTATTTCAAATTTATAATAAATGGAGAAATTTTGTTTGTAAATGTGACAGATTATATATCTTTTGATAATTCGATTGCGGGAAATACTTGTTATGTTTCTATTATTGTTAATTATAATAATGATTTTTGGATTCTTGGAAATAATATTTTAAATAATTATTATTCTATTTTTGATATTGATAATAATCAATTACGCTTATATGATAGGAGAATAAAAATAAATAAACATTATGAATTTTCTTTAATATTTATTTTTACTTTAATTTTTATGTTATTAATTCTATTAGCAGGATATTTAATTTATAAGAAATATACCAATGAAAATCATTTTGAAGAGCAATTAATTTAATTAATACATATAATTGTTAAAGTTTTTTTCATATATATTTTTCAAATTTGAATTAATAACAAAAAAATCCTTTTTAAATATATGATATAAAAAAATTAAAAATATTACTGAAATTTATATAAAAATTTAATTCACAAAACATATTTTTTTACATTGATAACTCATCTATTTCATAAAGAAGGTTATTAATTTCATTTTGAATTTCTTCAATTATGAATTCATATTTGGATTGTAATTCTAAAAAATTTTTTTTTATTTCTTCTTCATAATTAAATAAATAATCAATATAAGAATCATTATTAGATTCAGTTTTATAATTATCATCTATTCCAGTTATTATATTATGATTTTTAGATAAATCTAAAATATTCATTTCTTCTTCATTTAAAGATTCGATATTTTCATTTATTATATCTTTATGTCTAACTTCAAAATTGGGAATAAAATTTATTCTATTAAATTCATCATTTGTAATTGACATATTTAATTCATTTTCAGTGTTTTTATTTTCATATGTATTTTTTTCAAAAGAATTTTTTTGATATTTTTTAAATTTATCTTTCATGCATTTTTGTATATTTTTTTTAATTGAGAATAAATGTTTATTTAAATTCTCTGAAGACTCTATATAATCATTAATCTTTAATTTTAAAATCTCTTTTTCTTTTTTAATATTATTCAAATTAAATTTTGATTGTATTGTTTTAAAATACCATTTTTTCCAAATATAATTCTTTGAATATTTATATGTATTAAAATTTCTATATTTACTAAAGATATAATAAATATATATACTTCTATATAAATAATAATGATGAGATAAGTCTAAATTTTTTGGTTTAGGGTTTTTTTTGAATAAATAAAAAATAAAAGTTCTAAAATGATATTTTAATATTATTTGTTTAACTTTTATTATAATTTTAATTAATTGAGAAAATTTCTTTTTTTGATTAATTTCATTCAAATATTTGTCAAGAAATACTTGAAAAAAAAAAGATAAATATTGATTCTTTTTTTTTATCATAAATTGATTAATAATTAAAATAGACAATTTCAAATTGTAAAATTGATGATTATTTTTTGTTAAAACTATCTCCTTTTTTTTAGGTCTAAATTTATTTGAATTGAAAATGTTGTTGTTTTTCCATAGATAAAAACTATCTTTAAAAGAATCAATAATTTTTTGTTTTCTTATTTTTTTGAATATAAGTTGTTTTAATATAATATTTTTAATTTTTATATTAAAATAATACATTGATTTTTTAAACATTCGATTATAAAATATCTTTTTATAATTAAAAATCTTTTTCTTTAATATTTCCCAAAAAAAGAGAATCTTAGAAATAAACAGTCTATTAGAATTATATGATATTAAATAATATAAGTTTGTAAAATTTCTCGTATTTCTTTTCCATAAATATACATATTTTTTTAAATTATTTATTTTTATATTTTTCAGATTATTTTTTATTAACAATAATTTAATTATTTCATTTCTTTCAACTTTAATCAATGAATTATATTCTAACTGAAGAATTTTAGATAAAAATCTTCTTTTAAATGTTTTTAAAAGAGAATAATGTTTAAATAATAATAAAATCAATCTTTTACTAAATATATTAGGATAATGTTTAAATTGAAGTTTTTTGAATAAATATTTTTTCATTTGATAATTCAAGTTTTTCTCAAGTTTAAAATTAATTAATTTTTTTAATTTTATTTTTTGAAATGAATTATTTATCGATAGTATTTTAATAAACTTTTTCTTTTTTAAAAATAAAGATATGTTATTTAAATTTTTCAAATTTATTATTCTTTCAAATATAGTTATTATTTTTCTAAGGTTCTTTAATTTAAAAAATAAATAATTATAATATTTTATTTTTCTAATTTGAAAAATGTAAATTAAGTGAACAATAAGATTTTTATTTAAATTTAATCTGTAAACTGCATTTAATACATTAATATCTTCTTCTAGAGCTAAATCTGAATTTACAAATGAGTCAAAATTATTTTCATTTTCATTACCATATAAATAAGATAATTTCAAATAAAAATATAAACAAGATTTAATAAGATATTTTTCTTTTATATTTTCTAATATCTTTACAAATTGAAGTATGTTGATTTTATTTATTTGAGCATTTTTATTTATATTAAAACTTTTTACATTTTTAGAATTCATTTATTTATAAAATAATTTTAAATTTAAATAATAAACAATAATCAAATAAATCAAATTAATATCAAAGTATAATAAATTTATAAGATTTTTTAATTATTATAATATAAGAAATTAAAGAAATATTATTTATAATTTCAATATTTTCATTATCTAATTTAATATTAATCATTTTATAAAATATAAATTAAATAATAATAAAACTAAAATGTATACAACAAGGGGATATAACGAGAATTATTATACAAGCAGGAAAAAAATCTTAAATGATTTTTTAAAAGATGAAGAAGCAGAAAATATGAAATATATAGAAGAAACAGAAAATTTAGTGAGTCAAACAAAAATGTTTTTGAAAGATTTAGTAAGTGGACAATTAGATTTTGAAGCTTTAAATGAGCAATTAGAAGACATAGAAACAGAATTAGAAACTGATTGTAATATAATGCAAGGAGAAATTAATACTCTTCAAACAATGGATAAAAATATTGAAAAACAAATTAATGAAGTTCAAATTCAAGAAGAAACAGGAACTAAAGATTATTTAAAGAAAATAGAAGATTTAAAAAATGAATTAGAATCAAAAGAATTTACTATTCAAAATATGGAAAGATTATATGTTGAATTAGAAAATGTTATTAAAGATAATATTCAAAAAGGAAATGAACAACTTTTAACAATGGAACAATTTAATGAATTTCTTTCTCAAAATGATAAATTAAAAATAGAAATAAAAAAATTAGAAAATGAAAAAGAAAGACTTAATAAAGAATATAATAATTTATTAAAAGAAAATTTAAATTTAAGATCTAAAGATGAAAGTTTTGAAATTGAAAAAGTAAAAGAAGTTTTAGATGAAGTCGGTGCAAAAGGGTTATCCCAAAAAGAAGCTGAAAAAAAAATTACTGCTCTTCAAAATAAATATAAACAATTAAATCAAGAATGTAATTTATTAAATGAAAAAATTAGTAAATTAACTAATAATTTAAGAGGATTAAATCTTGAAAATGATAAATTTAATGAAGAATTATATAATATTCATTCTGAAATTAATCCTCCTGAAGTTAGTAAAAAAAGAAGATATCATTCTTTTGAATTAATTAAAGAAAATGAAAAAAATTATTTTTTAAATCAATCAAGTGAAGAAAAAGAAGAAGATAAAAGTGATAATTAATTTAAAATATTTTTAAAATATAATTTATAAAATAGAATCATCATCTGAAAAAATAGTTTTATTTTCATCTCCATTTAATTTTTGGATATAATAAGAATTAAAATGAGTTTGTACTCTTTTATTTATTTTTTTTGCTTTTTTTGATTTTATAGTTTGTGATAATGTACTATTATCTATTGATGAACCGTCTAAATTTAAACAAGAAGAATTTCTTGCTGTTATATTATTTTTCTTATATTCTTTTTTTTGTGATTCTGGTAAATTTGGACAACTACTTTTTTTATTTTTTTTTACATATTTTGAAGGAGTATATTCTTTATTTTTAAAAAAATCAAATATTAATTGGCATTGAGAATTTAATTCATGAATTCCTTGAGCTTCATCATCTGAATCTAAATTTTCATCTGTTGATATTTTATTTAATTCTTTTTTTATTGTTTCATATTTTTCATCTTTTGGTTTTTGAATAAAATAATCTGTTATTGAATTATATTTTATCATTACTTTATATATTTCTAAAGGATTCCATATAATATAATTGCTTTTTTTATTTTCTTTATTTATTATTAATTGTTCTAATAAATTATAATAAGTCTCAAAGACTTTATTCATACTAATTATTGTAAAGTTATAACTTGAAATCACTTGTTTTTTAATGTTTGATATAAATTTTTGAGATAAAATCATCCTAAAATTTGAAGGATTATCTTTTATAATTTTAATATAATTTGATATTGAACTATATTTAATATTATCTTGAGAAAAAATATATTTAAATAAAAATTCATTAAAAATCATTGAATTTGAAAAAACAATCATAAATTGTTTAAATTTAGGATATTTTTTACATCTTTCATCATTACTAAATTTCTGAAAATCAAAATAATTATTTATAAGAATTTTACTTTTCTTCCCTTTTTTATTATTTTTTCTATCATACTTTTTAATACAGAAATCAATATTTTGAATAATTTCAAGAAAATACTTAAAAAAAATATAAGAAATTTTTAAATTAAAATATTTTTTCGAATCTATTAAAAATATGATATCCCCAAATAAATTATAATATTCATTTCTACTGTCTTTATCAAATAATATAGATCTTTCATAAATAATCTCATTAATTTCTTTGTTCATAGATGATTTAGTTTCCAGAGTAAGATCAATGTTTTTTAAATTAGAAAAAATATTATTTTTATCTATTATATTATATATAATTGTATCATTTTCAATTTCTCCAATTGATATTTTTTCTTTTAATATATTTAAATATTTGACATGGACTCCCATAATCATTGAAATAGGAGAATCAAAAATTTCTGTCATATCATTTGTAATAAAAGAAATTAATGGAAATTTTTTCCAGTTTAAAGGATATATTATACTAGTTAAAGATAAAAGAATTTGGTTGATCTCTTCATAATTTTCAAAAATTATAATAATTTTATATCCAATTAACATACCAATATAAATATTCAATAAATCTTCGATTTTAAAGTTTTCAAATAAAATAAATAAATTAAAATCTTTTAAAGGAATTAAATGTTGTGATTCAATATGATAGGTTAAAAAAGTTTTTTCACCAAAATTATTATTTAAACCATTCACAAGTATATTATTATATTTTTCTTCATATGGCAAAATATTTAAAACAAAAGACATATAAAATTCCATAATTTGGTTATCTTGTAATATAAAATATTGACTTTTTTCATTTTTTGAGTTAAGGCTTTTAAAAAAATAAAATTTTTGTTCTTTTTTTTTAGGAAAAAAAATATGATATAAATTTATTAAAATTTGTTTACTTGTATCTAAAATTTCATAATTTGAAATTAAACATATAATTTTAGGTAAACTAAAATAAATACTATTTAAAATATAATTTTCATAAAACATTAAAGAGGAAATAAATTTTCTATAATTTCCACATTGTAACATAAAAGAAATTATTTTATATTCTTTTATATTGTGTCCTAATTTTATTTCAAAATTATCAAGATAACAAAAATGAATTAATCCTTTAATAAATTTTTCATATATTTCAGAATTCTCTTCATTATGAAAATTACTTTTAAAGATTTCAAGAATTTTAATAGGCATTTTTTCTATATTTCCATTTAATATATTATTATATGTTATATTTTGACTATTAATATCTTTTTGATCAGTTCCTATTATTATACATCTTTCGATTAAAGGATTATGTTTTTTAATAGTGTTCAGTGATTTCATTAATTTTTTTAACTAATTGTATTATTTGTTTTTTTAAAGAATTAAACAAAAATAATGTATGATTTTTTGATTATTAAAAATTAGTAAAAATTATATATAAATTAAAAAATTATAAACAACATTTCAATCTCTTTTATTCTATATTCTTTATCTTCATCATTTTTTCTAAATTTATATAAGTAGGATAAAAAAATAAATTAAAATAAAAATATAATAAAAAAAATAAAAAAAATCAAAAAATGAATTTTCATAAAAAAAATTATTTCATATTTTCCATATTCCTATTTTTACTAATATATTACACTTCAAATTTAAAGGCTAAAAATCAAAAGAGAAAATTAATAGATACAAATTCCCAATCTTTACATAGATGTGCAGATGGTCCAACATATTTAATATCATATTACACAAAAGGAGGAACAAAAACTTTTGATACATTTATAAACAGAGATTATATAAGACCATTATTAGAAATTGCAAAAGGAGGAAAATATTCAGATTATATTGGATATTATATTGAAAGACTTGCAATTTATTTTGTTTTTATTGCTTTTGCAATTATAATTATTATTTTTTGGATCATTTTTTCTTGTTGTTGGTGTAAACCTTCATGTTGTTTTATTGAAAAAAAAGGAGAAAAATTTATTACTATTTTATCTTTTATTATTTCTATTATATTTTTATTAGGATGTATTGCTTGTAGTATATCTGGGTTTGTTTATGCTCATAGATATAATAATTATTTAGATGGAGCTACTTGTGGAATTGAGAGAATATATTATGATATGAAAGATGGACAAATTAAGGAAAATAATGAAAAATGGTTTGGTTTTTCTAATATAATTCCTGTTTTAGAGAAAGTTGAAGAACTAGATTTTTCTTCAATCAATTATGAAGAATTTAATTTTAATATAGGTGAAGGTGATTCAATTGGAAATCAAGAATTTAATACAATTATTAATGATTTAAAAGCTTATAATATTAGTATTGTTAATTCAATTAGGAATGAAGTTAAAGATAAGTTATCAATATATATTCAAGAAAATAAAGATTTAATTAAAGCTTTAAAAAATATAACTTTTGAAATAGATAAACCAAATTTTGATGAAATTAAATCCGAATTAAATATTGTAGACAAAAATTTTATCTCATATAAAGATATTGTAATGGTCAATTATGAAAAATATAGAAAAATAATGAATGGGATTGGTTTTTATTTAACATTAGTTATATATAGTGTGTTACTTGTTATATGTTTTGGATGTTTATTATTTTTGATTTTATATTTTATATATCAAAAGGATTATTTCATTTTATTCTCTCAAATTTTTTGGCATCTATTAATTTTTTTATCAATTGTATTATTTATTCTTGTGGCATTCTTTGGTATGTTAGGATATGGAGTAAATGATGGAATTGCATATATAAAATATGTTTTTGGAAAAGAAAACATTAACAATAGTAAAGTTATAGTAATTAATAATTTTAAAACTTTTATCAATCAATGTTTAAACAAAGAAAATGCATTAGTTAATAATTATGGATTTAAAAATTATTACGAAGTTTATTACAATTATAAATCATTATATAAACAACAGTCATCAATTTCTAAAATAAAAATTCAATCAATGGAAAATTTTAAAGGAGATGATTCAAAAGTTGTAGAAAAGATTAAATCTTTAAATGATAAATTTAAAGAAATGTTGATAGAAATGAATAATATGATTAAAAAAATTGATGAAAAATTAACATCTAAATATCAGAATATTGAAAAAATTTTATCTTTAAAAAAAAAATCTACAACTAATTTCTTTTATTTTATGGATTGTTCGTTTTTAAAATATGATTTAGAAATGTCTTATATTATCCTTTATGATTTTCAAGATAAAGTTTATAGTTTATTTATAATTACCATATGTGCTGCTTTTTTTTCAATAACTTCAGTAGTTTTTATGATTATGGCAATTTTAAGAAAAAAAGAAAGTTATGATATGGAAGAAGAAGACGAAGAAAATGAAGATTCTTTTGGTTCAATGAAAAAAAAATTACATAAATCAGAAGATAATAATATAAAATAATAAAAATCAAATGATTAGATTTTAATTATTATATATATAATCATATATCACATTTAGAAAATAAATTATAAAAATATAATAATTTTTTTAAATAAAATAATGGGTAGAAAACTAATATATTTTAATTAACAAAAAATATTTAAATACCAAAAAAAGAAAAAAAATTAATTAAAAAAAACAGAAAAAAATGAAAATTTTAATAAACCTAGATAGTACAGATAATTTCCAAGAAGTAGAGATAGAAGAAACATCATCAGTGTTAGAATTAAAGATGTTGCTTCAAACAATATTTAACATTCCTTTTAATGAAATGGAATTAAAATTAAAAAATCAAATAATACAAAATCCAAATTTACAAATCAAAGATTTAAAAATAGGAGACAATGTATTATTATTAAAGCAAGTTCAAAATCAAAATATAGGATTTAGTCGAATATTCCACCCTCAAAATATATCAAATAATAATAATAATTCTCTTGGATCAGTCTTTGATCAATTTATGTCAGGAGCAAGACCAAATAATAATAATAGACCAAATATTCAACAACCTTTTTCAATTGCACAACAATTTTCTTTAGCAATGAGAAATTTAAATGATCAAAATAATAAAGCAAGAGAATTATATATAAAGGAAAGAGTGAAAGAATTAAAAGATAGATTTTTAACAAATCCAGAAGATTTACAAAAATTATTTGATTCTGATCCAAATTTAGCAGAAGCAATAGTATCAGGAAATGATAGTAAACTAGAAGAAATAGTAAAAAAAAAAATAAATGAAGCAGAAGAAAAATATAAGAAAGACCAAATAGAATATATGAAATTAATGAGAGGAGACCAAAACGATCCAAATGTTCAGAAGAAAATAGCAGAAATAATTCGTAAGAAAAACATAAATGAAAATTTAAAATATGCAGAAGAATTTTTACCAGAAACATTATTTCCAGTTCACATGCTATATATAAACATAGAAATAAATAAGAAAAAAGTAATAGCATTAGTTGATACAGGAGCTCAAAGTACAATAATGTGTAAGAAAACAGCAGAAGAATGTAATTTAATGAATTTATGTGATGAAAGATATCAAGGAATTGCTACTGGAGTTGGTACTAGTAGAATTTTAGGTGCTATTCATGCTGCTCAATTAAAAATCAATGATAAATATTTAATGTGTAAAATCACTGTCATCGAAAATAATGCTATTGGATGCATTTTTGGACTTGATAATATGAGAACTCATGGATGCATTATTGATTTAAAAAAAGGATCTTTAATTTTCCCTTCTGCTGGTATTGAAGCTAAGTTTTTAAGTGATGGGGAGATTAAAAAATTGAAAGTTGAAGAAACTGAAAATTTGGAAAAAGAAGAAATTAAAAAGGCTAAAGAAGAAAGTTTGAAAAAAAAATAATTTTATTATATATTGATATTTTTTATTAAGGAATTTTAATCTTTTTTTTTTCTGTTTTTCCTAATATATTATTTTTATAATATATTGAATATTATACTTTTACATATTATTTATTTAAAAACAACATAAAAAAGATTTTTTTTTACCATTTACAGTGAAATTTATATGATTTTTTTTTAATTTAGATTCTTCAGTTTGAATATAGACTTCTTTTGTTTCTTTTTTTCTTTCTGTTTTTAAATTTGTAATAACTATATTATCATCATTATTTGAATTAATTATGTCTTTATCGACTTTATTAATAATATTTTTTTTATTAATATTTACAATTTGATTAGTTAAAACATAAAGTGGTTTATCATTTATATTTTTCTTTTTATCTTGAATTTCAAAATTATAAACAGTTTGAATTTTTAAAGATTCTTTTTTTTTTGGTTTATCTTCTTCCAAATTTAATTTTTTTTTTTGTTTTAAAATATTATTATTTGATTTTTGATCATATAAAGGTGAAGAATCAACTTCTTTAATAATATTAGTTTTGAAAAAATTTTGGCTTTGTAATTTAAAATTATTAAATTTTAAAAATTGATTTTTATCAGAAGATAACCTATTAGGAGTTGTAACATCTTTTTTCTCATTTTTAGAAGGAGATTCACATAAAAGTTGTTTTTTTAATTTATTTGCATTTAAAATACTTGTTCTTCTTCTTTTAAGATCTGTTGAAATTAATAATAAATTTTCTTTAGGTTTTTTTTTAATGATTGTACTAAGTTTAATTTTTTTATTTCCTTGATGATTAAAATGTTTTTTATCATCATATACAGTTAAATTATTATTATGTTTTTTTGTATGACTAATACTTTCCATTTCTTTTTCAATTTCGATTGGAGGTTTATCTAATATTTTACTTAATATAATTTCATATGAATCAGAATCTTCAAAATCTTGTTCGATATGAGATCTTTCTATTTTTTTAAGAGTTGATTCTTTTTTTTTTTTTTCATTTTTTTCATTTTTTAAATTATTTATCTTTTTACCATTAATTGTTATTATTGAAGGTTGAATTAATAATGAATTTCGAAATAAATCAGTGGCATCATTCATATGAACTTTCATATTTTTTCAAAAAATTTCCTTTTTTATTACATCAATTATTATTCAATTTTATTATTAAAAAAAAATTTATAAAAGATGGAAGAAATAGTGAACAAATATACAAAAAGTGAAAACAATGTAAATGTAAATTATTTAGAACAAAAAGATCCAATTATAAATAATATTTTTTATTCAAAATATAAACCAATAAAAAAATTAGGAGAAGGTTCATTTGGAAAAGTATATAAAATAGAATATAATAATAAATATTATGCAATGAAATTAGAAGAAAGAAGAAAAAGTCAAGGACTTTTAGAATCTGAAGCATCAGTTATGTCATATTTAAAATGTCCAAATATTCCAAGTTTAGAATTTTTTGGACATGATAAAAATTATAATATATTAGTAATGCAATTAATGGGTAAAAGCTTAGAAAATTTAATAAATATTCATAAAATATTTTCTATAAAAACAGTATGTATGTTAGCTTATCAAATGTTAAATACAATAAAATATATTCATAATAAACATATTATTCATAGAGATATAAAACCAGATAATTTTGTTATGGGATTAAATGAGAATAATGCTTATTTATATATTATTGATTTTGGTTTATCTAAACAATATAGATCAAGTAAAACTTTAATTCAATATCCTTTAATTAAGAGAATAAAATTAGTGGGAACTGCAAGATATGCTTCAATTCATGCTTTAGAAGAATATGAACAAAGTCGAAGAGATGATTTAGAAAGTATGAGTTATGTTTTAATATATTTTTTAAAAGGATATTTACCTTGGCAAGGACTAAAAGTTAAAGGAAAAGAAGATAGATATAAAAAAATTTTAGAAAAAAAAAAAGAAATCAATAGTGAAAAATTGTGTGAAGATTTACCATCAATTTTTCAAATGTTTGTTGATTATACTAGAAATTTAGAATATTTAGAAGAACCTGATTATGATAAATTCAAGAATATATTTTTTAATTATGTTACGAATGAATTAAACGAGACTTTTGAATTTTTATATGATTGGACTACTTCTTTTGATATTAATCAAAGAAAAGATTTTAACAATAATTTAATTTCTAATTTTCAAATTTCAGAAAAAAAAAATAATTTAGAAAAAGAAAGTGGAAGATTACATAAAAGAAATAAAAAAGATGAGTTGACCGCAACAAATGGAAATAATTTGACTTTATATAAGACAATTCAATCTGAAACTTACTTGAATAATTCAAGAAATATAAATAGTATAAGTAATATAAATATAGTTCTTGAAAATAAAGATTTAAATGAAATAGCTTCATCGAAGTGTTGTTTTATGTAAATATTTTTTTAATTTTTTTTAGTTTTTAATTGTATTAATACTTAAATTTTTAGAATATGTTTGTAAATATTATTAGAAGATTTTGATTTAATCAAAATAATATTATTTTGCGTTAAAATATCAATGCAAAGATATTTTATATAGATAATGTAGAATATATGAAAATAACGATTTTTTATAAATAAATAATTTTTTTTAAATTATTTAAATTTAAAATTTTTTAATGGGAGATGACCAAACTAATACAAGAGATAATTTAAATTTTTCAACTACTTTATTTGGAATGGAATATAGAACTAAAAGAACTCATCGTGAAATGATTAAACAATCTTTAAATAATTCAAATATAGATAATCTCACTGAAGATTTAAAAGATAAATTGAATATTCAGAAAAAAAAGATAGAAAGTAAAACAAGAAAAAAATTTAATTTTGAAGAAGAAGAAGAATTAAAAAATAATAAATTATTAAAAAAAGAAAAATTAGATACTAAAGAAAATAAATTTAGTGTTTTAAGTAAAAAAAATGATAAAAAAGAAAAGAATGATAAAGAAAAATGTATTGATAATAAAATAATAAAAGAAATAGAAAATTCAGAAAGTGAAATAAAATCTTTAAAAAAACAAGAAATTGAAAAATTGAAAAATGATTTAAATCAAGAAATAAGTCAAATTGAAAGAAAAAATTTAGATGAAAAAAATGAAGAAGAATCTCAAATTATAACTTCAAATAAAGAAAAGAAAAAAAAAAACAAAAATTTATTTAAAAAAACATTAAATGATGTTGAAAAAAGAAAATCTGAATCTTTAATGAAAGAAGAATATGATAGAATTGCAAAATTAATAAAAGATTTAAATGATGATTTTATTAATAATAAAATTCCAATTTTAATTAATAAAATTACAAAATATTGTAATATTAAATCCAAAACAAAGAAACCTTTAAAAATGCCAAAAATAAATAATTATTTTTCTGAAGTGAGTTTCCAAATCACAAGACAATATAATAATGAAACTTCACCAATTAATATTTTTGTTTCATTTTTTGATTTATTATTTGAAAAAAATGATTTTTATGATATTATAATAAAAAGTGATATGGAAAATATAGGAAATTTACTTTTATATTATTACAGTCAAATTAATATAATAACATATGGTCAAAAGTTATTATATTTAATGAAACATTATATTGATAGTTCAATTTCTCAAAACAAAATTATTTTGAAAAACGAAAACAACACAATAAATTATTCTTTAAATTTAATTATGAATAAATTTTTTGAAACTTTAAAAATACATAAAGAATTTTTGAAAAATAATAATAAAAACTTAAAAATTGAAAATAAAAAAGAAAATAGTATTCGAACTCATTCTATAAATATAATGAAAACAAGAAGATATCCTCAATTAATGAGTTTATTATCTTTAGATTTTGATAAAAATGAAAATAATATTTCTGATATAATTCAGAAAAATCCTTCATATTTAAATTTCCAATTAAAAGACAATAATAATAAATTATATTTTCAAACAGAAAAAAATGCTTTAGATATTAAATTTCAATGTATGAAAAAGAGAAAAGAAATATATTTAAAGAAACAGAAAGCAGATAATATAAGATTTAAAATTAATAATATTGTAGGAACATTAAATATATTTTCATTGAAAAATGAAGATTTAATGTCAGATTTTCTTTCTGAATGAATTAAAAATTAACAATATTATATATATATAATTAATTAATTTTTTCAAAATAATTAATGATATAAAAAAAATTAAAGGAATGAATAATTAAAACAAAGAAAAATTAAAGAATGAATCTAAGTGGAGAAAATACTTTTAATTATTAGTTTTGGATTATTGATTTTATACTAATGATTTTTTGTAAAGAATAACTTATATCAATTAACATTTAATTTCAGAAATAAATATAAATGATTTGAAATAAATTAAAATTACTAACAAAAATTCAAATTTTAGTTAAGTAAAAATAAAATAAAATATTAACAATTTACATAAATATTTACATCATTTAATAAAAATAAAATGTATGAGTTTCACATAAATGAAAACTAATTCCTTCTTCATTTTTAATAAGTTTTTTATAATAATCACTAAGACTATCATAAAACTTATTAATAGTTTCAGGTTTAAAACCACTTTCTTCAATTAACATAGTAATCCATTGTCTAAAGACTTTAATAATATCATCAGTTAAAGTTTTACTATTAGATTGAACAATATCAAAAGCACAAATTAAACATCCCAATCCTTTTATTGAAGATAAATATTGAGTGAATTTATTATTTAATTGGACTCCTTTTGCTAAAAAGAAACAACAATTTTCATATGATTCAAGATGATTTATCATATTAAATTTTTCAATAATATTTTTATTGTTATTTCTAAAATCAATAAGTTGAACACAAATATAATCATAAGTACTCCAATTATATAATTCAAATTTTATTTCTTTAATAATTTCAATTTCTTTTCTTAAAATAATTTCTTCACTAAATTTCTTTTTTCCTAATTCTTCAACAATATGTATCATTTGAAATGGAAATAAATCTTCTGATTTAGAAGCAATAAAAATACAAGCTAAACCAATTAAATGAATATCTTTATCTTCAATATTTTTTTCTGTATATTGTAAATATCTATCTAAAATATCAACAGCTAAAAAAAAAGTAGAAGCTTCTGAATTAAAAGCATAAAATATTTCTATCATCCAATCTACCATTAATGCTCTTGATGAAGGTTTTAGATTATGTTTATTCATAAAAGATGAATGTATTCTATATTTTTTTTCACTTTCTTTTGATTCTTTTAAATATTCACTTCCATATTGATATATTAATTTATTACTTTCTAATTTAAAATATTCTTTTAGTACTTTTTTTATTCTTGAATCTTTTTCTTCTTTTGATTCTTTTATATTTACTTTTTCTGAACTTGAATTATTTGTATTTAAAGAATTTTCTTTATTTGTTGAAAAAACATTTTTGCTTTTTTTTTGAGTTACAAGATTGTTTAAAAGGTTCATTTTTAAATCTTTATATTCTGTTGAAGGTAATTTAAGATTACTTCCTTTAAAATCTCTTGATTTTGGACGAAGCATTATATTTTATTCTTTAGTAAAATTATTTAAATTTAATTAAGTGAAAAAGTTTTTAATCATAAAAAATTATTTTTTTTATTATTAATAATTCGTGATTAATTTTTAGTTATATGTTAATTTAAAAAAAATTTTTACTTGATTTTATAATGTTTTTTAAATATAATTAAAATATTAGATAAATATATATTAAAACCAAAACTTTTTACTTTAATTGAAGAATCTATTCAAAATAAATTAATGATTGAATAAAATAAAATTAATTTGGGTTTACAGGTGATAGACATTTTAAAAGTATAAATTTAAGAAATATTACTATCTTTTATGAGATTTATTATTTATATTTTTTCTAATATTACCGTATAATTTTGTTTTAATAAAATTAATCTAATTATTATTATTAAATTAATGGAGGTGAATTTTTAGGTGTTCATTTAAATAAAGAATTATATCTTTTTTCATCAAGATTATTATTATTTAACTAATAAGCCTCTAAAAAACAATTTATTTACCCATTCTCCTATTCAAAAAATTCCATTATTATATTTCATTTATTCCATTTACATTTAATAAATTATTTTTCTATTTATCATCATAGTCATTATTATTATTATATTTCATAATTCCTTTCCTTCTTTTTTATTATTTATAAATTCACCTTCATAAATATTTCCTTCTTTATATTTCATTGTTCCTTTTCCTTCTTTAATTTCATTATTACAGGTTCCTTTATATATATCTGTATTTT
>JAEEGK010006246.1_pt1 | contig 28711 bp, 22 predicted proteins | sample 8958771 | NCBI WGS metagenome assembly JAEEGK01 (sample SAMN16246547, study PRJNA631951) | gut metagenome | biome: gut microbiome; feature: rumen; material: SC-attached | host: Bos | place: Iran: Karaj | collected 2018-10 | reverse complement strand
ATACATTAATACAGGATTTTTTAATACATATGAATTCATATAATTATCTAAATTTAATCTTTTTAATTTAATTATTTTATTCATTGATTCATTTAATCTTATTTTATAGTTTCTAATTAAATCTATTACATCAGTTAAATTTGGTACTGCAAGTTCTGCTGCACCAGTTGGAGTAGCAGCTCTTTTATCGGCTACGAAATCTGCTATTGTAAAATCTACTTCATGTCCTACTGCAGAGATAACAGGTATTCTTGAATTATAGATTGCACGGGCAACTATTTCTTCATTGAATGGCCATAGATCTTCTATAGATCCGCCACCTCTACCTACAATTAAGACATCTAAATCACTTTCGTTTGCTCTTTTGATATTTTTTACGATATCTTCTTTAGCACCATCACCTTGTACTAATGATGAATATAAATATACTTCTACAATTGGATATCTTCTTTTTATAGTTGAAATAATATCTCTTATCGCTGCGCCTGTAGACGCGGTTACTACACCAATCTTCTTAGGATATTTTGGTATTGGTCTTTTATGACTTTCATCAAATAATCCTTCTTCAGCTAATTTCTTTTTTAATTTTTCAAATTCAATATAGAGATTACCTATTCCATCTTCTTCCATACCGTCTACATATATTTGATAATTACCAGTTGCTTCATATATTGATACTCTACCATGTACTAAAACTTTCATTCCTTCTTCTGGTTTAAACTTTAAGTTTTTCGCACTGGAAGAAAACATAATCGCGTTTATCTTACTAGTTTCATCTTTTAAAGAGAAATATAAATGTCCTGTTGTATGTATTTTTAAATTAGATATTTCTCCTTTTAAATATACATTTTTCATCTTAGAAGATGTATCAAACATTAATTTTAAGTATCTTGTAAATTCACCTATTGTTTGATAATTATTATCCATAATATCACCTACTTATTATGATATATTTTATCCATACATGCATTTATCATTTTTCTAACTTCATCGTCACTATATTCTTTGGCTAATTCAACTGCTTCATTGATACATACGATATCTGGAGTATCTGTATACATAAGTTCATAGATACCCATTCTTAAGATTGCAATATCAGTATTACCTAATCTATCAATTGTCCAATTATTTAAATATTTATTGGCTAATGCATCTATATCATTTTTATATGTAATAACACCGTATACAACTTCTTTTATAAATTCATTATCAACTTCTGATACTTCTTTTATTACATCATCAACATTGTATGACATCTTATTTTTATCATATACATTCATTTGATATAAGATTGTCATTATCTTTTTTCTAGATTCACTTCTATTTTCCATCACAACCACCTAATTCATTTTACCATATTTTATAAGAAATTAATAGAAAATAAACAGTTATTTACCTATTTTTTATCAAGATATTTATAATTTATTTTATTTTGATTTGTGATAACTGATTTACCTAAGTTCTTTTCTAAATCTTCTTTTGCCATTTTTGCTGCATGTCCACCTAATTTAGCTATTTTTTTATTTTCATCTAAACCATGTGGTTTATGTTCTTTAGCTAATTCTTTTGTAGCCTCTTCTCCTAAATCAGCAAGTATAACTTCCATTCTAGTCATGTTATCTCTTAAATTTTCTTTTCTAAGACCTTTAAATTCTTTATATTCATTAGCTTTCATGCCAGACCACTCTTTATATATTTCGTTTGTTAAAATTGCATATTCTGCTTTATCAGTTATTCCACCGTCTTTCCATACATCAGTGAGTTCTTTTCTATCTTGAATACTTTTTATTCTTTTAGCAATCCATGATTCATCATAACCTTTCATTCTATATAAATCTATAGATCTTTGAGCTGCAATTGATGGATCAAACACTTCATCTATTCTTTCACTACCTAGATGTGCCAACCACTGTTTTATTGGTTCCGCATTTTTACTAGGGATAGATTCAATAATTCTAAACATCCCTTCAATGTCAACAACGTCTGTTAAACGGTATTTACCATCTTGAGCTTTTAATTTCAAAGCGTGACAATTTGTCACGGTTTCATTTCCTTCTTCTTTTAAACGCTGCTTAAGTTTTCTCCAATAAGCTTGCTTATCTTTACTTTCGGACACAACACCAACTACATCCACGACACTTATAAAATACTTTTCTTTTGCCTTATCCCATACAGTTCTTATTGTGTTATTATTGAATAACTTGCTAATTAAATACATCTTATCCTGATTCATATTATCCTCCTTTCTATTTACTACATACTACATCCTAATTATAACGAACATATTTTCGTATGTCAACATTTTTATAATAAAAAAGATAAAGTTTAATCCTTTATCTTTTCTTTTAATTCATATAAGATGTTTAATGCTTCTATTGGATTTATTTTAAGTACATCTATACTTTTTAATTTTTCAATTACTTCATTATCTTTTTTAGGTACTAAATCATCTAATGGTAATGATTCTTGTATACTTATAGATTTTTTATTATCTTTACTTTCATATACTTTTAATATTTCTTCGGCTTTTTTAATAACTTCATCTGGTAGATTTGCTAATTTAGCAACATGGATACCATATGATTTATCAATAGCGCCTTCTTTAATTTTATGTAAGAATGTTATATTACCATTTTCTTCATATGCAGATACATGAATATTTTTTAGATGTTTTAGTTTTGATTCTAAATCTGTTAATTCATGATAATGTGTAGAGAATAATACTTTACATCCTATGTTATGAATATATTCAATAATTGCATACGCTAAAGACATACCATCATATGTAGCTGTTCCTCTACCTAATTCATCAAATATAACTAATGAATTAGCAGTAGCGTTTGTAATTGCATGATTTGCTTCACTCATTTCAACCATAAATGTAGATTCACCAGATACTAAATCATCAGATGCACCTATTCTTGTATAGATAGCATCAAATACTTTCATTGTTGCTTCACTAGCTGGTACAAAGCATCCTATTTGAGCCATTATTATTGTTATAGCAAGTTCTCTCATATATGTAGATTTACCTGCCATATTAGGTCCTGTTATTAATAAGATATTTGTATTTTCATCCATATTAATATCATTTGATACAAATGGTACTGTTAATACTTTTTCTACTACTGGATGTCTATTATCCTTAATATGAATAACATTATCTTTTGTTAATATCGGTCTTATATAATTATTATCTTCAGCTACTTTAGCAAAACTAGAAAGTACATCTATTTCACTTATTACTTTAGCTATAGTCTGTAATCTTGGAATATATTTTTTTACTTCATCTCTAATAGCTACAAATGTGTTATATTCTAATTCAATTATTTTTTCTTCTGCGTTTAGTATTAATGCTTCTTTTTCTTTTAAGATTGGTGAAATATATCTTTCAGCGTTGGCTAGAGTTTGTCTTCTTTCATAACCATACTCTTCTTTGATATCTTTAACTTGTCCTTTAGATACTTCAATATAATAACCAAATACTCTATTATATCCAACTTTCAAAGTCTTAATACCAGTTCTTTCTTTTTCTTCGTTTTCAAATTTAGCTACGAAGTCTTTTCCACCTTTTCTTAATTCTTTTAATTCATCTATTTCAGTATTATAACCTTCTTTAATTAAATATCCTTCTTTTAATCCAATTGGAGGTTCTTCATAGATAGATGCTTCTAATAAATCATATAATTCATTTAACTCTTCTATATCTTTGTAACCAATACTATTTAATATTTTTCTTATTTCAGGTAATACTTTTATTGATGATTTTAACTGTAATAAGTCTCTGGCGTTGGCATTACCGAAGGCAATTCTACCTGATAACCTTTCTAGATCATATACTTCATCTAAGTATTTATCTAAATCACTTTTTAAGATAAACTCATTTAATAAAGTTTCTACGATATCATATCTTTTATTTATTTCATCGATATTTATAAGTGGATTTTCAATATATGTTTTTAACATACGTGATCCCATTGCTGTTTTGGTTTTATCAAGTAACCATATTAAACTATATTGTCTTTCTTTTAATCTTAATGTTTCTAATAATTCTAGATTTCTTTTAGTATGGATATCCATCTTTAAGTAATCATCTTTATTTTTGATTATTACTTTTTCAAAATGAGAAAGTAGTTGTTTTTCCATATCTGTTATATAAGATAATAATTCTTTGATTACTTCTTTATATCTTATATCTTCTATATCTTCATATATATATTTATATTCATCATATTCGTTTGTTTCTTCTAAATATGAAATTACTATACCGAATTGTTTATTTAATAAATTTGTAATTGTTTTATCAAATGATTGTGATACAATTACTTCTTTGATACCTAGACTAACTATTTCTGATACTAATTTAGAAGGGGTATGTTCTATTAATGCGGCGTATATTGCACCTGTTGTAATATCAGTGTATGAATATACATATGCATGTTCTAAATCTTTAATGCATCCAATATAGTTATTTTCTTTTTCATCTAATGATTCATTATTTAAAATTGTACCTTTAGATACTACTTGAATAACATCTCTTTTTACTATTCCTTTTGCTTTTTTAGGATCTTCTACTTGTTCAACTATCGCGACTTTGTATCCTTTGTTTACTAGTTTTTCAATATATATTGATGCAGCATGAAATGGTACTCCACACATTGGTACTCTTTCTTCTAGTCCTGCGTTTTTACTTGTTAATGTTAATTCTAATTCTCTAGATGCTGTTATAGCGTCTTCAAAAAACATTTCATAAAAATCCCCTAATCTAAAGAATAAGATTGAATCTAAATTCTTTTCTTTGAATTCTACATATTGTAACATACCAGGGCTTAATTTTGTTTTGTCTACACTATCTAAAGTCATACTACCACCAATTCCTATTTTATCACAAAAAATAAGTTTTTTTAATTTTTATTGTTAAAAAAAAGGAAATCACAAAGTTTTTTCCTATTATATTAATGGGAATAACATTATTGAGTATTCATCTGATAAACGAATTATATCAAAAGAATATATATTAAATTAAAAGTGCGATGTTATCTCGCACTTCTATAATGTATTTAAATAATTAATCGCATCATCTATAGTTTCGACTGGTACGATATTTATTTTATAATTATATTTTTCTTTTAACTCTATTGCTTCATCATAGTTTTCACCTGCTGGTACTAAGAATATATCTGCATGTTTTTTTACTGCTGATTTTATTTTGTATTTTATTCCACTTATACTACCAACATTACCATCTACATCTATTGTACCTGTTCCTGCTATTATATTTCCTTTTGTTATATCATTTGGTGTTAAACTATTATATATTTCTAATGACATCATAAGACCACCTGATGGACCTGATTCATTATTCGCGACTTTGAATTTGATATCTCTATCAACTTTGTAATCGATATCATGTGTAATATAAATACCAATATATCTATCTTCTTCATCGCCTTGAATAGTTGCTTCTCTTATATATTCTTTACCTTCATTGATTACTTTTATTTTAATAATATCTCCAATATTATGACTATCAATAACTTTATCTAATTCTTCTTTATCTTTAAATTCAATTCCATCTATAGAAATTAATTTATCTCCTACTTCAATATTTGTATTTGCCTCTTTATATATGTATGTAACATATAAATCAGTTTTATTGATAGTTATATCTTCATTTGCTTTATTATACGCGACTACTACTGCATTATCAATAGATTCTTCCATTTCTAAAATATTTCTATAATTCATTATTTCATGTGTTTCATTAGGTGCGAGATATTCTTCTATTTTATATAAATCAAAATTAGGATTTAGATATGCATATGTCATCATAAGTAAATTTGCCCTATATTCACTTACGAAAGTAACATTAAAGCTACCTTTACTTTCATATTCATCTTTAATAACTATTTTATTATCTAAGTTTTCTATTCCACCAGGCGCGTTTATATAATATGGAAATTCATAAAAAACTGATAGAGATACTATTAGTAATATTAATATATCCCATTTATATTCTTTTAATAATTCTTTAATTTTTATATATAATTTATTAGTCATATTCTAACCTCCGAGGTGATATTATCAAATATATTAAAAATATTATTATTTTATTTCTATTATTTATTATATCATATCATGTATTAAATAATAGTAATGAAGTTATGGAAAGTGTAAAGACCGCGATGGATATATGGAAGAATAATATATTTCCATCAATATTCCCATTCTTTATATTATCTAGTCTATTAATTAATTATGGTTTTATAGAAATATCTAGTTATGTATTTAACCCATTAATGAAACTATTTGGTATTAATAGTAATATATCTTTTATATTTATTATGAGTATACTATCCGGATTTCCTAGTAGTAGTAAATATATCAAAGATCTATATAATGATAATAAAATTAGTTTAAATGACTCAACTAAAGCATTAATGTTTACCCATTTTTCTAACCCACTATTTATTATTGGTACTATATCAAATTTACTTAATAAAAATATTTCTTTAATCATACTATTTTCACATTATATAGGTAATATTATTATAGGTATATTATTTAGAAAATATAATTATAGTTATATTAAAAATAATGAAAAAATAGTATTAAGAAAACCTAATAGTATTGGTAATCTTTTATCTAAATCAATTAAAGATTCTATTGAAACTCTATTACTTATACTAGGATCAATATCACTATTTTCTTTTCTTACTGTAATCATAACTAAAGTATTTCATCCTAATAGTATTACTTTATCTATTATAAGCGGAATACTAGAAATAACTAATGGGATAAATTTAGTTAGTTTACTTACTATTCCGATAAAATATAAGGCAATAATTATTAGTATGATGTTATCATTTGGAGGATTATCAATACATCTACAGATTAAAAGTATATTATCTGATACAAGTATAAAATATTATCCTTATTTATTAGCTAGAATTATACATAGTTTTATTTCTGGATTGATAGTATTTTTAATATGCAAATAAAAAGTATTAAGATTAACTTAATACTTTATTCACCTATATACGTTATTTTAGCATAACCATTTCCTTGATGTCCTACCGCAGTTGTACCATTTGGTTGTGGTTGATTAGCACCACAATTACTAGCGACACCTGTAGACCAATTACATCCTTTTCCATCAATCATGACACCATTAGTAAATGCATACTCTACTTCATTGTATGTAACTAATGAATCATCTATATGATTAATTCTTGAAGCTGATGATGTATCAATATCTATAGCGTTACTACCAGAGTATCCTGCAATGAAAGATGATCCACCACCTGCAGCTTGACTTGAATATGAACATCCACCACCGTAGTAACCGCCGCCACCTCCGGCACGGTCATCTGTTTCATCAGGCGAATTACATCCTTGATAGAAACTTCCATAATGTGAATTATCATGACCTGTACCACCTTCTGTTTGAGTAGCACCTTCTCCAGTATCTTGTTCGTCAAATGGATCTGCATCACCATCATATCCATTTAGACCACCACCAGGTCCTCCATATGACTCTGTTACTGTTATGTAGGCAGTTCTATCATTACAACTACCGCCTCCACCAGCAGCCACCATAATTCTTGTTTTTAAGCTATCGAAATCATCTATATCACCAGATACTAATCTTACGTCAGTAGATCCGCCGCCTCCGGCACATCTAATATCATGGTTAATATAGTAACTACCATAGCCACCACCGTTATATCCACCTGTAGCAGTAGTATCAACATCAACATCGATACCTCCGGCTCCACCTACAGTAACATAAAGTCTTGACCCACTTAGTAAAGTAATTTCACCTGCGCTATAACCACCGGCTCCACCGATATTATTATCAGCAGCCATTGTTCCACCTTGGGCTCCCCAAAGTTCTATTTTATATGTTCCGTTTTTAGACGCGATGAATTCTTGCATAGTTCCTGTATAATCAAAAACTGTTGTTACTTCTAATAATGTTATTTTAGCAGAACCAGCTCCTGCTTTAGCGCAATTAGAAACAGGAGTTTCTGAATAACCATTTGGACAATTTAATGAATCTTTAAGTGTACCTGTTGTAGTTGATATTGTATATGTATTTTCATCTGATAATTCTTCTTCACAATCATAGCAGTACATTGCTTTATTCATTAATTTATTATAACCAATATATCCAGAACCACCGGCACCGCCGTGACCGTATCCGCCGCCACCGCCATAGTAGCCACCGCCGGCTGCTCCTGACCATGATTGTCCATCTCCACCAGTACCGAAAGTACCAGCAGAATTACCACCATTACCACATTTTGTGCCACCAGCTAATTGTGTAGCTCCACCATTTGGACATGTTGATGCATTAGCGCCAGTGATACCTCCACCAGAACCACCGATTGAAGTTCTAGCTGAACGACTAAATGAGCCACCACCGCCACCAGCTACTATTAAAATTTCATCTTTTTTATCTGATAAAGAAGATAAAAGTCCTGTTTCTTTTGCTATATGTGTGGCTCCTCCACCTGAAGCAACTTCTTCAGTTTGGATATATGTAGCTGTACTACCACCACCGTTATAACCACCAGTAACAGAACCTGTAGTATTACTTCCTTCGCCTTGTCCACCTACAACTATATATACGGTTTCATTTTCTTCTAAATATATTTTACCTTTTGAATATCCGCCATACCCACCTGCTACTTCTGTAGAAGTAGATGATATGGATCCACCTTGGGCGCCCCATACTTCTAATTGATATACACCTGTTACAGGAGCAACAAATACTTGTGCTGTACCATCAGTACCATTGGAACCATTATAACTAAAGTCCCAATTTGTTCCTGGTGCAGTTTCGCTTGCGAATGCATTTGGTATATATGGAATAGCTGCATAGTAACCTTCTTTAAATTTAGCTACTAACATATATTCATTATTATCTGAAGTGTCTATTGTTTTTATGAAATTTTGTAATCTCATGTCATATGGATTACTAGCTTTTAATGCCGCTAATAAAGTCTTTTTATTATTATGTGTAAAAATAATATAATCTATATTTGTCGCGGACATAAGCATCTTACAGTAGTTTTCATTACTGAAGTATCTTGAATTACATGATGTAATATCAACATATGTAGATAAATCTGATACTAAATTACTATTATCCTCATCTACTATATATGAAGCTATTTGACTTATCGCATATACTCCATTAACGTTATTATAGTAATACTGTTCACCATAGGCAGAATTCAGTTTTGTAAATTGAAGATATATTAAAACTAAGGCAGTTAAAACGACTGTAGACACTATTAATGCTTCAGTCATAGCGTAACCTTTGTTATTTAAACGAAGTATCTTCATACAACCCCTACTTTCTATTTTTTATTCATTTACTATTGTTTTTGAACTATCATATCTATATGAGATAGATACACCGAAATCATTATTATAATCTTTATGTGTTATTGGTATTTTTATATATGCAATACCATTTTTATTTAAATCCGTTACATCATAGTTATAGTATAATTCTATATTACCTATATCTGCTTTTTCTAATATTTTCATACTATAATCGCCATAAGAAATAGTATGGTTTTCTCTATTAATAATAATTTTATTTGTACTATTATCTCTAAAGATAATATCTATTTCATCATCACTTATTTTATTGATTTGTTTAATATACATATTTTCTTTAGATTTTGTAAATATATCTTTGTTAATCACATTAGATATATTAGAACTTTCAATATATAATTCACTTTTAACTGCTTTTTCTACGTATATATCACGCAACAAATATATGATTTGAAATAAGAATATAGCGATTACTGCTACTAAAGATAATGATACTAATACTTCTACTAAAGTAAAACCCTTATTATTCTTCATATACTTCACCCTAGTATAATTATAACATAATAATCTAATTATTAAAATATAAAAATTGTTAAGTAATATAACTTGTATTTCTATGATATTTATTATATAATTATATTAGTATAAAAGGGTAAGAGAGGATGATACTATGCTTAAAGTATTTGATTTTAATAAGATACCTGTCGTTGAAGTTGTTAACGAGATATTAGTAGATGCAAGTAAAAGAGGCGCATCAGATATCCACTTCGATGCATGGGAAGATATAATGAAAATAAGAATTCGTATTGATGGTCAATTAATTGATTATGCTGAAGTACCTAATACAATCAAAAAGAATTTAGTTACAAGAATTAAAATCATTTCTGGTATGAACATTACTGAATCAAGATTACCTCAAGATGGTGCAATTAAAGCTACACTACAAGATATTCCACTTGATCTTCGTGTATCTTGTTTACCTACAAGTAATGGTGAAAAGATAGTTGTCCGTATCTTAGACTACTCTATGAGTTTAGCTGGACTTGAAACTTTGGGATTCAGTGAGGAAAACTATAAAAAAGTATTACAAATGTTAAGTATACCAAATGGTATTATATTAATTACTGGTGCGACTGGTACTGGTAAATCTACTACTGTATACTCAATGTTACAAAGATTAAATAAAGAAAACACAAACATTATAACTGTTGAAGACCCAATAGAAATGGAAATTGAAGGTGTTAACCAAGTACAAGTTAATAGTGAAATTGGATTAACGTTTGCCTCTGCATTACGTTCTATATTACGTCAAGACCCTAACGTTATAATGATCGGAGAAATTCGTGATAATGAAACTGCAAGAATCGCGGTTAGAGCTTCTATCACAGGTCATATCGTATTATCAACAATCCATACCAACAACTCATTAAATACAATTGAACGTTTACTTGATATGGAAGTTGAAAGATATTTACTTGCTTCTGCATTAGAGGGTATCATATCACAAAAATTAGCTCGTAGATTATGTCCACATTGTAAGACTAAAAGACCTACTACTGATTATGAAAAAGAATTATTCCAAAAAGTATTACATAAAGATGTTGCTGAAATATACTCTGCACAAGGATGTGAAGAATGTGGTAATGGATATAAAGGAAGAATTGCTATTCATGAAGTATTAAGAATTAATCAAGAAATAAGAGATGCCTTAAGTAATGGTATCGGTAAAGAAGATTTAAGAGAATTAGTATATAAATCTGATGTTAAAACATTATTACAAGATGGTCTTGAAAAAGTTGAACAAGGTCATACTACATTCGAAGAATTATTAAAATTAATTGAATTAGATGATGATGAATTAAGTGATTCAAATGCATTAAAGAGTGCGATTGATACAGCTAAGATTTCATTACAAGAAAAAGAAGAACAAGAGCACAAGTTAGCTAAGGAACGTCAAGAACAAATGACTACTACTACTCAAGTTACACAAGCTCCTGTTAGAATGGATGCATCACAAATTGAAAACGCAGTTAATTAACTGTGTTTTTTTATGCATTAAAAAAGCATGTTTTACCATGCCAATAATTGTATGAATGATCCTAGATCAAAATGTGTTAACAATATTAATATTGCCCCTAACGCTAAGAATGGTCCAAATGGTACAACGTGTGATTTTGTTGTATTAACCGCTATCAATGATATAGGTAATCCTATAAATGCACCTGCTACTATTGATATTATGGCATTTGGAAATCCTAACATTAAACCAAAGATGGCTAATAATTTTATATCTCCCCCACCCATTGATTCTTGCTTAAATATTATATCTCCCATCTTCTTTAATAGGAACATTACTATAAATGCTATTAATGCAGATAATAATGCGTATGGTATAGATTTAATACCATTTATGAATATTTTTTCTATTAATATCAATACTCCAAAGAATATTAATACTTCATCTGAAATAATCATATAATTATAATCGCTTACCATTATGATTATCAACATTGATATGAATGTTAGTACAATGATTAACTCTAGAGTCAAACCAAAACTTATATATGATAATACAAATAGTAATCCACAAAACGCTTCAAATAGTGGATAGAACCATGATATTTTTGTTTTACAATTTTTACATTTACCACCTTGTAAGATAAATGATAGTATAGGTATAAGTTCTAATGGTCCTAATCTATGATTACAATTTGGACAATGAGAAGGAGGAGTTATTATTGACTCCCCTTTTGGTAATCTGTAACCTACTACATTGTAGAAAGAACCTAATATTGTACCTAGTAAAAATAAACCAATGCACATACTAACATCCACTATAATCATCCTCACTTCTATGCATTTAATTCTATTTGTTGATATAAATCAAACATTGGAACTATAACTGCCAATATGATAACACCAACACCAAATGTTAAGAATATTATTAATATTGGTTCAATAAATGCTTTTAATCGTACTACTTCATTTCTATGTAATTCTTGATAGTATTCGGATACTTTTTGCATCATCTCAGCTAATTGACCTGTTTTTTCACCAGTTACTATCATTTCATATGCTGGTACTGGGAAAGCCCAACTATTTTCGAATGCTTTTGATATCTTTTCACCTTTCGCTAAGTTAGTGATTGTATCAAGAATCATACTCTTATATATTTCATTATTTGTCATTTTATTTAAAACTTCCATACTATCTGTAATGAATACGGTATGTTTTAATAATGATGCAAATGTCTTAGTAAACATTGTTACTTCGTTATAAATAATGATATTACTAAATGGTGGAATATGCATAAACAACCATTGGAAACCTATTCTCATTACTTTAACGTTTTTATATAGATATCTAAATACTAATATTATAGCAACTGCTATTAATATTACCCAAATAATGTTTTTCTTTAAGAAATCACTGAAATGGATAATTCCTACTGTAAACGCTGGTAACTGAGCATTATCTATTGTTGCGTATATATCAACGAACTTAGGAATAACGAATAACATTATGAATCCCATAACTACTATTGCTACAAATAATACTATCATCGGATACATTAACGCTGATACCATTTGCTTTCTTGTAGCTTCTGTTTCTGTGTAGTATTCAGACATATCATCTAATGCTTCTGGTAACTCACCTGTTAATTCAGATGCCTTAACCATGTTTATTAATAATCTTGGGAATGCTTCACCTTGTTTTGCTAAAGCATCACTGAAACTATCACCCATTGATAAGTCATATATAAGTGCTGTAAATACTTTTTGATAATTCTTTTGTTTATATTGTTTACTTAAAATCTTTAAAGCATCAACTAATGGAATACCTGCTTTAATATATGTAGATAATTGAGTTAACATAAATATTAAATCTTTATGTTTAACTTTTACATTTTCTACTCTACCTGAACTACCATGTAATAATTGAATCCATTTAGAAGTTCTAATACTATATACTTCAAATCCTTCTGAAAGTAAATATGAGTGAACTTCAACTTTAGAGAATGCATCAAAGTATCCTTTTACAGTTTTACCATTTGCGTCTCTAGCAATATATTCATATACAATCTTAACTTCACTTTTTTCGGCGTCTTCACCTTCAAAGCTAAGTAGTAATGCTTGTCTATTAATATCATCTTTATTTTTCGCGTTCTTATACAATGTAGAATTTTCATACATCTTTTTAAATGCCTCACCAATTTTCTTTGGTGCTTGAGCAATACCATTAAATAATTTGTTAAGTGCCCAGTTAAGATCATGTTTTTCTAATTTAACGTTTTCATTAACATAATCTTCTTCTAATTCTTTTCTACGTTTTTCTTCTAAAGCTTTTTCTTCATGTTTTTTGATGAAGGCTTTTTCTTTCTTTTCTTGTTTTTCTAATAATTTTTGTTGTTTTTTAATAGCCGCTAATTCTTTTGCTTTACGTAATTCTTCTGCTTTCTCCGCACGTTTACTTAATAATTTTTCTTCTGTTTTACTCTTACCTAATATTTTAAAAGGCCATGCAAATATCATGAATACGAAATAAGAGATTACTATAAAGCCCCATGTAACATATTTTACAATATGTTTTATTATGAAACTATATAGTAAATATGATAATACATAGAACCCTTTTAAGATAAATCTAGGTATTCCAAGTATGAAAAAAACAAAACTATTTGTAGATTTTTTATCGGTCTTTTTCATATGACACCTACCAATCTTTTCCTATTCTTTTACACTATATCAATTATAACATATTTTTGGCAATTATGAAACTTTTTTATATGTTTTTCATATAATAAATTGGAAAGGATGATCTTATGAATTTTTATAATCCTTATTTCATTCCATACGGTTATGCATCACGTGGTTTATTTTCAAATCTATTTAGAGGAATAAATTTTTCTTCTATATTAAATGGTACTTCTAGAACCCTTAATGTGATTAATCAAGCTATACCTGTTGTTAAAGAAATATCACCTATGATTAAGAACACTAAGACTATATTTAAAGTTATGAATGAGTTTAATAAAACTGATAATAAGAAAGAAGTTAAGGAAGAAGTGTATACTAATGGTCCTACATTTTTTAGATAAAAAAAGAAAGATATTACATCTTTCGTTTTTTGTTGATTTCTTTTAATAGTTTTCTTATTTTAATCTTTTTTATAAAATATCTTGATGGTATTTTATTTAATACATTTTCATAATATTTTAGATTAAAATTTAAATATTCTTTACTAGGATTTGGTCCTAAAATATAATCTAATTTAGTATATTTTTTACTACCTTTTTTAAATCTAATTATTACATACCATCTATTAATATGTAAGGTTTTTTCCTCATCAATATAGTAACCTAAAGATACCATTTCTTTTCTTAATATATCATGATTATTATTAGCTTGAATAATTAGTGTATTTGGTACCTTATCTATATTATTTTTTAATATTTTTAATATGGTATATGTACCCATACCAGCTAATATTACTGTATCTTCTTTATTAATATCTAATTCATTTAAACCATCACTTTGTAGTACTTTAACTTTTGCTTTAGCTTTTTTAACATTTTCTTTAGCTTTATTTACTGAAGATACTGTTATATCTGATGCGACTACTTCATGGTTTTTAGATAATGATATAGAAAGTAGGCCGTGATCACAGCCTACATCAAATACTTTTTTAGTGTCAACTAATGATTCTAATGTTTCTAATCTATTCATTAGTTTTCCATATAATCTTTAAGTTTCCTAGAACGAGATGGATGTCTTAATTTTCTTAAGGCTTTTGCTTCAATTTGTCTAATTCTTTCTCTTGTTACACCAAACATTTGACCAACTTCTTCTAGTGTTCTAGATTTACCATCTTCAAGACCAAAACGAAGTCTAATTACTTTTTCTTCTCTTTCAGTTAGTGTAAGAAGTACATCAGCTATTTCATCTTTTAACATTTCGTTAGTTGCAAATTCTTCAGGTGACATATTTCTTTCATCTGGTACAAAATCACCTAAATGTGAATCGTCTTCTTCACCTATTGGTGTTTCTAAACTAACTGGTTCTTGGCTTATTTTATAAATTTCATGAATTTTTTCAACTGACATATTCATTTTTTTCGCTAATTCTTCTTCAGATGGTTCTCTATTTAGCTCTAATGTTAATTGTCTTTGAACTCTAGCTAATTTATTGATTGTTTCTACCATATGTACTGGTACTCTTATTGTTCTTGCTTGATCTGCAATTGCTCTTGTAATAGCTTGTCTAATCCACCATGTTGCGTATGTACTAAACTTATAACCTTTTGATACATCGAATTTTTCTACTGCTTTCATTAAACCAATGTTACCTTCTTGGATTAAGTCTAAGAAAAGCATTCCTCTACCAACATATCTTTTAGCGATTGATACAACTAAACGAAGGTTAGCTTCTGCCAATGTTGATTTAGCTACTTCATCACCAGCAGCTACTCTATCTGCTAATTCTGATTCTTCATCTAGTGTTAATAATTTGATTTGACCTATTTCTTTTAAATACATTCTAACAGGGTCATTGATTGTTAAATCTTTTGTTAATGTATCATCATCTAATATGATTTTATCGATAGCTTCTCCACCTTGACTCGCATCTTCATCTTCTGATACTATCGCGATATTGTTTTCATTGAATACATTGTATAATTCATCTAAGGCATCTGAATCTAATTCTAATCCTTTTAATGCATTAGCTAATTCTTCATATGTAATAAAACCTTTTGATTTACCTTGTTTTACAAGTTCTTTTTTTCTTTCTTCAAAGCTTTTAATTTCATTCAACATCTTTCATTCTCCTAACCCTTAATTTTCTTATTTCTTCGCCCAGTTTTGCCTTTTCTATAACATCTTTGGCATTCTTCATTTGGTTTTCTAGATCTTCTATGGCATCTAAATAATTACCATCTTGGATGACTTTTACATATTCTAATAAATCTTTTTTAGTGACATCTTCTTTTAATTTTAATGAAGATACTTCCCCTACTACTTTAATAACCTCTTTGTCATCTACAAGTGTATCTAGAAAATCGGCAAGAAATATTGTACCATGTTCTTTGTAAAATTGTAATATCCTACGCGCTAAAAAACGATATTTTTCTGTTCTTATGTTAGTTACATAGTCATTATATACCATTATAGCTTCAACATTCTCTAACATATAATGTAAAAGTGATGCTTCTGCTTCTTCATATTTCGACTTATTTTCTTTGATTTTTACTTCTACTTTTTCTTGTTTTACTTCTTTTATTGGCTTATTTTCTAATTTTGATTTTATAAATTCTTTTGATAGATTTGTTTCACTTGCTAATCTATCTATTGTTAATTCTATTAAATATTCATTATCTATGTTTTTTAGTATATCTATTGCTTCTTTTACATAGTTTGCTTTTTCTACATCATCAGATAAGTTTTTATCTTGTTTAATATAATTTAATTTAAACTCCATTATATTAATTGGATGATTTAATTTATCTATAAATCTATCTTTACCATATTTTTTAATATATTCATCTGGATCTAGATTATCTTCTAATCTTACTACTTCTGGTGTAACTCCTAATTCTAAGAATTCATCTATACTTCTCATAGTTGCTTTCGCGCCTGCTGCATCTCCATCAAATAGTAATATTATCTTACTAGCCATTCTTCTAACTAGATTAGCTTGTTTTCTTGTTACTGCTGTACCCATCATAGCTACTGTATTAGTAACTCCTACTTGATAGGCAGCTATAACATCCATGAATCCTTCCATGACTATAACTGTATCTTTACTCCTACATTCTTCTCTTGATCTATGATAATTATATAGTAATTCACCTTTTTTAAATATTGGTGAATCTGATGTATTGATATATTTAGCTTCATCACTATTTAAGTCTAGGTATTTTCTACCACTGTATCCTACTATTTTTCCATCTAAGTTCCATAATGGGAACATTATTCTACTATGATACATATCTACTGTACCATATTCATTTTTACTTACTATTTTAGCTTCTACTAATTCTTTTAAATCATACTTTTTGCTTAAACTTTTTAATATTATATCTCTCGCGTCTATTGATAAACCGATACCAAATTCTTTGATTATTTCATCATCGATACCTCTTTTAAGTAAGTATTCTTTTGCTTTTGTTCCGTATGCATTATTTATGTTGTTTTGATATATTTTATTGGCATCTTCATATATTTTATATAAGTTTTCATTTACTTTTTTCTTAGTTGGAATATTTATATCTATTTTAATATTACCCATATCCGCGACTGCTTTAACTGCTTCTGGGAATGTCATACCATATATTTTATCTTCCATCAAGAAATCAAATACGTTACCGGTTTTTTCACATGTAAAACACTTGTAGATTTGTTTATCTGGAGAAACGGTAAAAGCTGGATGGTTTACATCCGTATGAAAAGGACAAAAACCGACATAGTTATTGCCTTTTTTAGTAAGCTTAATACCATAGTTAGATATTACATCTACAATATTAACACTTTCTCTAATTTGTTTTAATTGTTCTTGAGGAAAATAAGCCATATAATACCCCTTCACATATAAAAATCAACAATCCCATATATTATAACTATTTTTATAGTTTTAGTCAATGTTTGATTAGGTTAACCTTACAAATATATACATATTTTTATGCCTTTTGAGCATATTATTTAATGGTGATTATATGACATTTAAAAAATGGAAGATTTTTTCTCCAATTATTATATTTATATTGTGTTCTTTAGTACATTTTGGATATGATATATTACCTAATTTTATCACAAGTATATTTTTCCCTGTTAATGAAAGTATTTATGAACATATGAAGATGATTTATACAAGTATTTTATTATTTAGTTTAATCGAATATTTTGTTATTAGGAAAATGAATTGGATACTATATAATAAGGGTATTAATCCTTTTATATCTGGATTAGTTAATATATTTTCATTTTTAATTATTTATTTACCTTTAAAATCTATTATTAATGAAAATATGATTATTACTTTTATTATTCTATTTATAAGTAATATAATTACTGCTTATACTAGCTATCATATTTTAATACATAAGAAATTGATTGATGATAGATTAGGATTATTTTTAACATTATTCTTATATGTTCCATTTACATATTTTACTTATAATCCATTACACAATTCTTTCTTCTATGATCCTAAAAATAAATTATATGGTATTTCAAAATAAAAAGTTATTTTTAAAATAACTTTTTTTTAGTAAAAAAAGGAAATCAGAAAGTTTTTTCCTATTATATTAATAGGAGTGAAAAACTGTTAGGTACTTGCCTACTTTCTTTGGTGAAAGGAGGCTTGATATTATGAAGAGAGAAAACAACTTTCTAAAATTAATTATCACTTTACTTTTAGTAATTATTATATTATTAATTGCATAAGAAAAGACCTAATATTTTAACATAAACGTTTAGGTCTCAATCTAAATAAGGTAGGTACCTAACACGCGAAGTTAAGTAACTCCTTTTTTTATTGTATGAAGATAACTTCATCTAAATACATTATAATATATTTATTTCTTACAGTCAATTACATTTTAGTTGGTACTTCTATTGCAAGTAATGATAACTATTCTGTTATTGGACAAGTTGCGACAGCGTTAACTGTACCTGTGCTTGAATTATATATCTCACTAGAATCTGGAGTTGTATTACCACTAGTGAACGTTACATTATTATATTTAATAGTTCCTGTAGAACCATTCCACAAATCTGGAAGTGATGATGAATTATTAAATGTTGCACCACATATATTAATGATTCCAGCAGCTCTATTAGCAATAACACCTTGATATCCAGCTCCTGTTATACCAAATGTACCAGATGTTATATTTATAGAACTATTATTAATATTCGCAATCGCACTAGATGTACCAGTAATTTGAGTGTTTACTATTCTCAAATTTGAATCGCCTGCTAAGTAAATTCCGTGATCATTAGTAGCTGATATAATACTATCAGTAATAGTAATATTTGAATTAGAAGAATCAACCGAAACATTTAAAGTTGCCTTAACTCCATATATTTCAGAGTTAGAAATATTTAAATCTGTTTTTGCATTTAATAAAATACCTCTTCCTCCACCTCTACTATTAAGGTATGAATTATTAATATTTATTTTGCCATTAGCAGTTGTACCAGTTCTAATTGAATAAATATTTGCAGCAGTATTATTTATGCCACTGTTTATTACTAAATTATTAATAGTTACTGTACCGGAACCATTATTAGCAATACCATAACCATATGCATCTATAGTTGAATTCTCAATTGTTACATTCATATTATCGCCGCCTGATAACCATATGCAGTTATCATTTGGGCAATTAAATGTAGAATTAGTAATTTTTACAGTTGGATTTTGGTTAGTATCTACTCCAAGGGCTTTACCCAACGTTGAAACAGAAAGATTGTCAACTTCTATATCACCTGTTCCATTTAACCATAACGGATAACAATTAGAAGCATCAGTAGAACAAACTACAGTAAGATTTTTTAAAACTGCTTTCTTTGATGAAGTATGAATTCTATTATATGTTCCACCATCTACATATAGTTCAGAATTCGCATAATTATATATAGCTCCACTAGTACCATTAATTACACTATCAGCACCATAAATTCTTAATATACCAGAGTTTCTAATAGTATGTTGGCCATCTTCTAAAGTTGTCGAAGTTATATTATGACCATTTAAATACAAAATCGCATCTTTGTTTTCAACTAAGTCTATTGTAGTACTTACTGTTTCATCTTTAATCATCACAACATTAGTTGTTGTATTATCTATATTACTAAATGTAGTAACTATACTACTTTCTATACTACATTTTGTATCCCCGTAAATATCTGTTATATGTAATGTATCATTAGTTACACTTGGTATAGCATTATTATTACATACTACATTTGTAGCACTACTTATATCATAACTTATTAAATCTAAATCATAACTATATTGATTATTTAATTCTTGATTTATAGTAGTACCTAGTACTGCTATTTCTAGATTACTCTTATCTATACAATAGTTTATATTTGATTCTTTTAATTGATCTGAATAGTATTCAAATGAATATCCATTTACGCATAATTTTGCTTCTTTTAAAATATCTCCATCTACTATTACAATTCCTTTTTCTACTCTTGACCCACTATATTCAAGTACTGAATCAAGTTCACTTACTGCGTGTGTTCCATGGATATTTTGATTATCTAGTGCTGATAATGATATTTTATTTTTTACTACATCTACATATCCTTGTGCGGAATTCTTAGCTGCTGCTTTTCTTGCATTTTGTATCAAGTTTGATATCATTGGTGTTACTATCAATGATATAATCGCTAATATTATAATTACTGCTAATAATTCAATTAAAGTAAATCCCTTTTTCTTCATAACAAGTCTCCTATTCTATTTATATTTTATCATAAGAAAAAGAAAAAAACCACTTTTTATGTGGTTTAATTAAATTACATTTTAGTTGGTACTTCTATTGCAAGTAATGATAACATTTCTTTAATGATTTTAGTTGCTAATTCTATTATATATAACCAATCATTTTTAATATTGTCATCTGTACCTTTAACATGATTTGTTTGATAGAAATTATTTAATGAAGTACATAAATTATATAGATATTCAGCTATATAATTAGGTTTTCTTAAGTTATAAGCTTGTTCATAACTATTTTCTAAATCTAATATACTCATTCTTAAATCTCTATCTACTTTATTATAAATAACATCACTTAATATTGTACTCTTACCTTCTTCTTTTAATATCTTATTAAATCTTAAGTAAGTATATAAAATATAAGGTCCTGTTTTACCAACTACTGATGAGAATTTATCTATATCAAAAATATAATCCTTTTCTCTATCATTTGATAAATCAGCAAATTTAATAATTGCGTTTACGATTTTATTTAAATCTTCATTACTCAAATCTTTGTTTTCTTCTTTTTTAGATATGAATCCATCTTTTGTTTCTTCTAACATATCAGAAAGTGATGGAGCATCTCCTTTACGTGTTTTATATGGTTTACCATCTACACCATTAACTGTACCATATGGTAAATGTTCTAATTCACTATCAGTTATATTAGCTTTTAGTGAAGCTCTGAAGACTTGTTTAAAATGCATTGCTTGTCTATCATCTGTTACATATAAAATTTTATCTGGACTAAATCTATTTTCACGATCATAAATAGTAGCCATATCTGTAGTTCCATATAAATATGCCCCATTAGATTTTTGGAATATCATTGGAGGTATTTCTTTGGTATCAGAATCATCCTTTACATCTATTACCATAGCGCCTTCTGATTTATATAATATTCCTTTATTATTTAATAATTCTTCTAATTCAGGTATATACTTATACGCGGTACGTTCAGAATCCCATAAATCAAATGATACATCTAATGAATCATATATTTTTTTGATATCAGAAATTGATACTTCAGATATAATATCACACAATTCATTATATTCAGTGTTACCATCTTGCATATCTTTAGTGATTTGTTCACATTCTTTTTTTATCTCTTCGTTTTCTTTACAAAGTGCGCTCATAGCTGGATATGCTTTATTTAAATATTCTAATGTTATATCTTCTTTCTTTAATCCATCTTTCTTAATCGCATATATAACTTCACCTATTTGTAATCCATAATCTCCTAAGTGAACATCTGATATAACTTTGTTACCTCTATATTTTAGAATTCTTTTAATTGATTCACCAATAATAGCTGATCTTAGATGTCCTACGTGTAATGGTTTAGCGATATTAGGTCCACCATAATCTATTACATAGTTTTGATTTGATGGTTCTATATTAAATAATGGATTTTCCATTTTTCTTAGTTCTTCATTTATTAATCTATCACTTACAACTATATTTATAAATCCTGGCATTACAAATGTAACTTCTTTAAAATATAAATTAAAATCAGGATATTCATTTATTATCTTAACTATTTTATTGCCAATATCCATAGGTGCCATACCTAATGATTTAGCTAATTTAAATACCTCATTACATTGAAAATCACATAGATCTGGTCTATTAGATTTAGATATTTTTAATTCTTGTATTCCGTTTCTAGTTAATATATCGTTTATTATGTTGTTAACTCTTTCGATCACGATATCACTCCCTTTGTGTATAAATTATACTATATATTTAATAAAAATTAAACATTTTCTTTCATTAATACCACATAAACTTCTTCATTACCTAATGTATTTTTACCTATATACTCATATATAGGCTTATAATTACATTTTAAGTAACATTTAATTGCTCTTTCATTTCTTTTAAATGGTCTTAATATAATATGTGTAGCTTGTTTATCATTAAATAGATAATTATCGATAAGATTTAATATTTCTACACCTATTGATTTAGATAAATATTCATCATCACCTATGAATAAATCATATTCATATATATTACCATCTAATGATAGATTAATATCATTATTAAATTTATAGAATTGTAATAATCCTATTGGTTTATCTTTATATTCTATAATTAATATTTCTTGTTTTGTATCATCTATTTTATTTCTATATTTTTCTACTACTTCATCATATGATAAAACTCTTTGTTCAAACCATTCATATACTTCTATATTTTGACACCAATGATATACAAATTGATAATCTTCTGTTGTTTTATTCATTGACCTTAAAGTAACGTTGTCATTATTTATTCTCATATTTACCTCTTAATCATCTATAATATTTACAAATTTAATGCTATTTAGTTTTATATCTTCTAATGGTTTATCATTTTTATTAGTTTTAACTGTCGCGATTTTATCTACTACTTCTAATCCAGCAATAGTATTACCAAATGCGGCATAGTCACCATTTAAATCTTCATTATCTTTATGCATTATAAAAAATTGAGAAGATGCGGAATCATTTTGTCCATTAGCTCTTGCCATAGATATAACTCCTCTTTTATGTTCTAAGTTATTTTCTACACCATTAGATTTAAACTCACCTTTAATTTTATTAGGTGCACCACCACTACCTGTACCAGTAGGATCACCTGTTTGAATCATAAAATTCTTAATAACTCTATGGAATATCATATCTTTATAATAATTAGATCTAACTAAACTTTGAAAATTCTTAACTGTTATAGGTGCGATTTCAGGATATAATTCTACAAATATTAATCCCTTTGATGTATCTATTTTTACTACATTAGTTACTTCTTTTGTTTCTTGATAAGTTAATGTATTTTTTACAATACCTGATTCAGTATAGGTATTATATTCATATGTCATTACTTCACTTACCTTATTTTTATTACCAACTATTAATACTATGATAAGCGTTAATAATAATATTAATACTACACTGCCAAATACTATTATGTTTTGTTTCATATAATCACCATTTATATTATAGCATAAAGAAAACACTTTTATAAAGTGTTATATCTTAATCTTTCTTGTTTTTGTTTCATACGCGACTCTTTGTACCATTGTTAATGATAAGGCGAGTCCTAATGTGTATGTACCACCATATGATAAGAATGGTAATGGTACACCTGTTAATGGAATAACCGCGAATAATCCACCCAGATTTATAAATATGTGAGCGAATATATATACTGCTACTCCTAAGGCAATATATCTACCTCTTACTGTAGAAGCTTTAGATGCAATTTCAGTTACACGGTATAAGATAATTAAATATGGAATAAATACAAATACCATACTTTTTAATACTCCCCACTCTTCACCTATAATCGCGAATATACTATCTGTATGTGGTTCTGGAATATAAGAATATTTTTGTTTACTCTTACCTATTCCTAGACCAAACGCGCCTCCATCATTAAATGCAATATAAGCATTACAAACTTGATAACCTGTTGTTTCATATTTACTACATGGATTAATATAATCAAATCTTGATAGTTGAGCTTTTGTTAATAATCCACCTTTAATCGCGAATAATAAACTACCGGCGACTATAGCTACTCCACCTAATAAGAGTATAGTTCTCATTTTCTCTTTTGGTAAGATTGGACTTGCTAAAAAGATTGCACCTGCAATTATAATAATAATTGAGGCAGAACCTAAATCTTTTTGTGCGATTATCATTAATGGAATAACAAATGCGACAAATAATATTGTTCCTATTATTTTACCATGACCAATATTAGGATTTTTTAAATCATTAGCCCAATTATCTATTAATGCGGCTAAGGCTAATATAATTGCTGGTTTAGCTAATTCAGATGGTTGAAATTGGAATGATCCTATAGGTATCCAGTTTTGAGCGCCTCTTTTTGCTGATTGAAAGAAACAGTAGAAGCACAATGCGAAGGCTAAGCCATATGGAACTATCCATAATGATTTATATGATTTTGTTGGTATTGTAAAAAATAGTATTGAAAAGAATGCAGATACTCCTAGTATAGCAATTTGTCTATAAAAATAAAAATATACACCTGCTCTATTAACTAATACTGCTTCTCTACTTGATGATGTGACTATATTTAATAGACCAAAACCAAACATGAATATTGTCATAAATAAAAGACCTTTATCTATGTTTTTTAATGCATGTTTTAATCTCATATAATCACCTACCTTATATATAATAATAACATATATTTATTATTTTTTAAATAGTATATCTAGACTTTTATATTAACCAACTGCATATTAATTTAATAAAATATAATGAAAGGTGGGTGTAATTATGTATTATTACGGAGGATACTCTGGTTATGGAAATTCATGCTACCCTAGTTATGGTTATCCTGTAAATTCAGGATATGGTTCTGGTAATGGTTATGGTGCGGCTATTATATTAGTATTATTTATATTATTAGTTATTGTAATTGGTTCACGTGCGTTTAATAATAATGGAGGTAGATAATACCTCTTTTTCTTTGATATATTAACTTTTTATGGTAGAATAGTTATTCAATAGAGGTGATTATATGGTAGTTACAATTATAATTGGTTCAATTATTCTTGAATTAGTTACTTGTGTTAAAACTATTAGTATTTATAAAAAACTTGGATTTAGAGTCATGGATAATTTATTTAAAGACGGTTATAAAATAGCTGCAAATAAAATAACTGATGAAGGTAATGAATCTTATATGGATCTACGTTTTTCAGTTAGTTATCTTATTTCTCTTATACCTGTGATTAATATTCTATATGTTAAGAGTTTAGTCAAGAAATGTACTAAATTATACTATACTAATGAAGAGTTACAAAAGTATTTATTACCTGTAACTGATATTGAAAGAGAAATATATGATAGTATTAAGAATAAAAATGAAAGATATAGATACATTAAATCTATAGCTAATCTAAAGGAAGGTACCGAAGCGATTGGATATAGCGACAAGAAAATTGAGATAACCGATCATTTATTATATCCATTAGAATATGAAAGACTTACACCACTTGCGTATACATATGATGAAGTTGTTAAATTAAATAAAGTTACTCAAGGTAAATTTAAACTATGTAAAGTTGAAGGCATTAATACCGCGGTTATAGGTATACCAACTGATATTGAAAATGAAATGAGACGTGTAAGTCTACCAGGCGAGTCATTAGATGATTATCATAATGTTGAAGTGATAGAAAATCCTGAAGATAAAAAGTATATAGTTTATCCATTTGAAAAATATGATGGAATAGATGAATGTATTAACGAGATTAAAAAAGATAGAAAAATTAAAGAATTAGCGACAAGAAAACAACACATTTAGTGTTGTTTTTATTTAATTTGTTAATCTATTAGCGTTTGTATTACTAAATCCATAGTAACATTTATCACTGATATAGAATGACCAGTTACCAGCACTATCTTGAGCACCATATCTTAAGTAATAACAATCATTTGGACTTGGTACTGAAATCGGATCATTTGTTGTCCAACGTGGTTGTACTGTTGCATAGTACGCACCATTTCTTAATCCAGATGATGTTGGAGATTTTACTATACCAATATCACTAAATTGACTAGCACCTACCGGTCTTACATTCCATTGACTTCTTATAGTTACTTGTGATCCTGCATCTGTACATGTAATAACTGGTTGAATACCATTAGTTAATTGATTTACTCTTTCAAGTACACATACTGGTGCAGTTGTATCAGTTGTACCTGTTGATGTACTAGATGTCATTGTACCAGGTGTTGTATCAGTTCCACCTGATGTATTACCTTCATTGACACCACATGCAGGTGTTACTCTACCACATATATCTGTTTCACCACAAGAAGCTTGTAAGTCAACTGTTAAGTTTATCTCAGTTGTATAACTTCCACTTGTACCTATTAGTTTAACATGCCCATTGGTTAGGCCGTATGCATATGTGTATGTATAACATGATTCATAACCTGAATAAGTAGTACATTCATATACACTTCTTATATCTACACGTCCTCCATCTTCACTTGATTGGCTCCATGAGTATGATGAACCTATTGGATAACGATCTTCTGTTGATCTTAATATATAATCTTCATATGATTCTGTTTCCATATCAAATGAATGACTTATTCTTGATTTTGGTACTTCAACAACAAAATATGAGATAAAGGCTGAGTGGTAATATGTATATTCATATAACCCTGTTTCTGGATTCTTTTTACCTGATCCACTCCATGAACTAGTGATATATGGTTTAACTGGGTAACCAATACCACTACCATTTATAGTTTCAGTATAAAACATTATGCTAGTTGTACCAGTGTTATGTAATATTTCATATATATTATTCCATATACCATATGTACTTTCACGATTAGCGTACATGCCAACTACATCTTCTAATTGTAATGATCTTGCTCTTGCATATACTGGATTACCATTTTCATAATATGCTGGTTTAGACCAAGGAATTACATATTCTTTTGTTGTGTAATCTACATAACTTTCAGGTATTTCTGTTTTCCAACCTTTTGTTTGATTAGCTACCCACTCTAATGTTTCATACCAATGGTCATATGCCATTTCACCATATTTAGTTTCAGCATTTATATCGTCATCAATTGCGTATCTAGCATTCCAATGATATTTAGCTTTCTCCTCATTGCTACTTAACGAAGGGACACTTGTCATCATTAAATAATTACCTTCTGATGTTTCACCAAATATTTGGAAAACTTTACATCCAGATTGTTCTGAACAACGATATTCTGTTGTATTGCATTCCTCTCCTGTATTAACGTTATATAATACGTATCTACCTCTTGAATAATAAGTATTAGGTTTATGGTTAACTACTACTTTCGCGTATTCTATATTATTACCATCTGTAGCAGTTACTTGTGTTACACCCATTTTTAATGCTGTTATAGTACCATTACTACTTACTGTAGCAATACTACTATCCATCATACTATATGTTGGATTTGATAATGTTGAAGTAAATGTTGCTGTAGATTCTACTACGATTTCTATTGCTTCTTTTTGAGATACGTTACCAAATCTTTCTTTCTTAACTTCTATTACTGGTCTAAATAAATGTGGACCTGAATCATACCATCTAGGGGAATCTATCATAAACATTATTCCATTTCCATATCCATTGTTTGATACAGTCATATCCATACCCCAATAGCCACCTTGATAGGCATATGTATCATATGATTCTGTATATCCATCATATTCATCAATATATTCAGCATATGGTGTATTTGTTGCAGCACTATAGTTTCTTTGATAGTCCGCATATAACCATGATACAGTCGCAATTCTTGAAGAACCAACGATTCCATATGGACTACAATTTGGACTATATGATGTACCACTAGGACAGTTAAACCATGTATTTATTCCCATTGGTGAATACATACTATTATATTCCGCTACACTTGTATAAGAACCATTATATGAACTAGCGAATGATGCATCTTTATGTAATACTTCATCATATTCAGCTGCAGTTGTTACTCTTGCTTTAACACCCATATCTTTAAATGGAATTGTTAATTTATATAAATATTGATAATTACCACTTGTTTGTAATCCTTCTGTTGTATAATTATCTATTTCTTCTAATCCTACCCAGCCATCTACATCAGCTTTTATTTGATTTAATAATGTTGTAGGTTCAAAGAATGTTCTACTACCTGTATTTTCATTCCACGCAGTTGGTGTATATGTTATAGGATGATCTAATAATAAGGATACCCTATCACTGTATTCTGAATCTTTTAATGTATAGAATTTCATACAACCAGTTTTAACCCCTACTGGTGTCTGTCTAGATGATAAATTATTATCTGCATCTG
>JAEEGK010006245.1_pt1 | contig 28715 bp, 23 predicted proteins | sample 8958771 | NCBI WGS metagenome assembly JAEEGK01 (sample SAMN16246547, study PRJNA631951) | gut metagenome | biome: gut microbiome; feature: rumen; material: SC-attached | host: Bos | place: Iran: Karaj | collected 2018-10 | reverse complement strand
AGGAACTCAAGGCCGCCGGCTATGCCTACACGCACGCCGAGGACGATGGCCTGGAAGACTGGCTGGGCCACAAGCAGAGTTTCTATGACGCTTACGCCGCCGGCGGCCGGAAGATGTTCTGGCGCCAGATGGACGAAAGCCTCTACAGCAAATACGGCAAGAAGATTGACGCCTGGTGGATGGACGCCAGCGAGCCCAACCTGAGGGACTGCCTCCCTATGGACTACCTCAAGTGGCTCCTTACTCCCAATGCCCTGGGTTCTTCTACCGAGTATCTTAACGCTTATGCCCTGGTCAACGCCCAGGCCATCTATGAGGGCCAGCGCAGCGTGGATCCCAATAAGCGTGTATTCCTCCTGACCCGCAATGGTTTCTCCGGCCTGCAGCGTTACAGCACGGCTTCCTGGAGCGGTGACATTGGCACCTCCTGGACCGATATGCGGATGCAGATGGCCGCCGGCCTCAATTACTCTATGAGCGGCATCCCGTTCTGGGGTATGGACATTGGCGGCTTCTCCGTAATGAGCAAGTTCTACGACCCCGCCAATGCCGACGAGTGGCAGGAACTGCAGACCCGCTGGCACCAGTTTGGCACCTTTGTTCCGCTGTTCCGTACGCACGGCCAGTGGCCGCGCCGCGAGCTTTGGAACATTGCTCCGGAGGGCTCCCCGGCCTATGAGAGCATCCTTTGGTATATGCAGCTGCGTTACCGCTTGATGCCTTACCTGTATTCCCTGGCCGGAGCCGTCCATTTTGACGACGCTACCCTGATGAGGGGCCTTCCTATGGATTATCCCAACGACCCCGAGGTCCGCGATCTTTCCGACCAGTGGATGCTGGGCCCGTCCCTGATGGCCTGCCCGGTGTACGAGTACGGAGCCCGCGAGCGCAGTGTCTATTTCCCGGAAGGCGGCTGGTACGACTTCTATACCGGCAAGTATATCGAAGGCGGTCAGCGCCTGACGGTGGAAGCTCCTTACGAGCGTATGCCGCTGTATGTACGCGCCGGCAGCATCATCCCCATCGGCCCTGCCCTGGAATGGACCGACGAAGACCTGCCCGATCACGTTACCTTCCTGGTGTATGCCGGAAAGAATGCAGAGTTTACGTTCTATGAAGATGACGGCACCAGCTACGGCTATGAGAAGGGCGAGTACAGCGCCATCCGTGCCCGCTGGGATGACGGTGCCCGTATCTTTACCCTGGATAACAGGGAGGGCTCTTTCCCCGGAATGCTTAAGTCCCGCACCTTCAGCGTGGGCGTCATTGATCCGGAGAATCCTATGCCGTTTGACCCGGACAATATGAACAGCCTTTGTATATCCTATGACGGATTCAACAGCAGAATCGGCCTGTAATGAATAAACCCTATTATATGAATAAGCATTTAATCCCCGTTTTTGTTATGCTTTCAGCTTCTGTTATATCCTGTAATTGTAAAAAAGGCGAAGTAGTGATTCCTTCCGACAAGGCCGTTGAGGCCCAGGTGGAACAGGTTCTGAAAGGTATGACCCTCCAGGAGAAGGCTGGCCAGCTGGTTCAGCTCAACATCTCCGTTCTGGAAGATGATACCCACGAAGCCATTGATCCGGCCAAGCTGGACAAGATTATTGGTGAGTATAAGGTGGGCTCCATCCTCAATGTGATGCACGATGCCGGTCACAGCCGCGAGCATACCGCCGCTATGGTCAAGCAGATTCAGGATAAGTCCATGGAAGCCATTGGCATTCCCTGCATCTATGGCCTGGATATGATTCACGGTGCTACTTATCTCACCGACGGTTCCTTCTACCCGCAGGAGGTCAACCTGGCTGCCACTTTTAACCGCGTCTATGCCCGTATGATGGGTAAGGCCATGGCCTATGAGACCCGCGCCGCCCAGGTGCCGTGGGTGTTCTCCCCGGTGATGGACCTGGGCCGCGATCCCCGTTGGCCCCGTATCTGGGAAAGCTTCGGTGAAGATCCCTTCCTGCAGGCCGAAATGGCCCGCGAGGAGACCAAGGCCCTGCAGGGTGACGACCCCAACCATATCGGCCTTGAAAATGTAGCCGTTTCCATCAAGCACTTTATGGGTTATGGCGTGCCGGCTTCCGGTAAGGACCGCACCCCGGCCATCATTGCCCCCAATGACCTCCGCGAGAAATTCTTTGCTCCTTTCCTGGAGTGCTTCCGCGCCGGTGCACTGACCGCCATGGTCAATTCGGCCTCCATCAACGGCATCCCTACCCACGCCAACGCCATCCTGCTGAGCGGCTGGGTCAAGGAAGAGCTGGGCTGGGACGGTCTGTTTGTAACCGACTGGGCCGATATTGACAACCTGTATACCCGCGACCACGTGGCCGCCAACAAGCACGAGGCCGTGAAGATGGGCATCAACGCCGGTATCGATATGATTATGGATCCCTACGATCCCGAGTGCTGCAACGTGATCATTGACCTGGTCAATTCCGGTGAGATTTCCCAGAAGCGCCTGGACGATGCCGTACGCCGCGTCCTGCGTCTGAAGATCCGTCTGGGTCTGTTTGAGAACCCCACCTGGGACCGCGAATATACCGAGTTTGCTACGCCCGCCTTTGCCCGCGAGTCCTATGACGCCGCCGTGGAGTCTGAGGTTCTCCTCAAGAACGTAGACGGCATCCTGCCCCTCAAGGGTACGGAGCGCATCCTGGTTACCGGCCCCAACGCCAACAGCCTGCGCGCCCTCAACGGTGGCTGGAGCTACCGCTGGCAGGGTGCAGCCGATGAGTTTGCCCCTCAGTACAACACCATCAAGGAAGCCCTGGAGAAGCGCTTCCCGGGCAAGGTGAGCTACGAGCCCGGTGTGGTGTATGACGAGACCCCCATGCTGTGGGAGAAGGAAGACGCTTCCGGCATCCAGAAGGCCGTTATGGCCGCCTATAAGGCCGATGTCATTGTGGCCTGCGTGGGTGAGAACTCCTACTGCGAGACCCCCGGCAATATGGACGACCTCAATCTCTCGGCCAACCAGAAGCAGCTGGTGAAGGCCCTGGCCGCCACCGGCAAACCCATCGTCCTCATCCTTAACGAAGGCCGTCCCCGCCTCATTGGAGACATTGAGCCGCTGGCCAAGGCTGTGGTAGATGTGATGCTGCCTTCCAACTATGGCGCCGACGCCCTGGCCGCCCTCCTGTCCGGAGACGAGAACTTCTCCGGTAAACTGCCCTTCACCTATTCCAAGCACATCAACGCCCTCCATACCTACGACTACAAGGTGTCCGAGCACCGCGAGACCATGGAAGGTTCCTACAACTACGACGCTGTGATGGACGTGCAGTGGCCCTTCGGCTTCGGCCTCAGCTATACCCAGTTCGCCTACAGCAACCTCAAGGTCTCTGCCTCCGAATTTGGGGCCGATGATGTTCTCAAGGTGTCTGTGGATGTAACCAATACGGGTAGTGTTGCCGGTAAGGAAGCCGTGCTGGTGTACAGCTCCGACCTTGTGGCCTCCCTCATCCCCGATGTCAAGCGCCTCCGCGCCTTCGAGAAGATTTCCCTGAATCCCGGTCAGACCCAGACGGTGACCTTTGAGATTCCCGCCTCCCGCCTGGCCTTTGTAGGGGCCGATGGCAAGTGGCGCCTGGAAGAGGGCGACTTCCGTATCTCCTGCGGCGGTCTGGGTGTTATGACCAAGTGCACTCAAACGAAAGTTTGGGAAACTCCCAACATCTAATGGATACTAGAACCGATACTTTTCTGCGGGAGGTCAGGGAGAACCTGACCTCCGGCATTTTGCCTTATTGGCTGAAGCTCAAGGATCCCCGCGGTGGTTTTTACGGGGAAGTGACTTCTGACGGAACCGTGCTGTATGACGCCCCTCGCGGCGTTATCCTGAACGCCCGTATCATCTGGTCCTTTGCGGCGGCCTATCAGTACCTGCCCCAGACGGACTACCTGGTGGCGGCCGTGCACGCCCGCGATTATTTCCTGGACCATTTCTGCGACCACAAGTACGGCGGCGTGTATTGGAGCGTGACGGCCGAAGGAGAGCGCCTGGATACCAAGAAGCAGCTCTACGCCCAGGGCTTTGCCATCTATGGCTTGTCGGAGCTGTACAAAGTGACCAGGGACGACGAAGTGCTCAAGAACGCCATCAACCTGTTCAAAGTGGTGGAAACCCATTTTGCCGACCGCGTCAACGGCGGCTACATAGAGGCTCTGGCCCGGGACTTCTCCCCGCTGGAGGATATGTCCCTGAGCGCCCACGATATCAATGCCGACAAGACTATGAATTCCCACCTCCACATCCTGGAGGCCTATGCCAACCTGTATAAGGTTTGGCCCGACGAAGGCCTCAAGGAGGCGGTGGAGAAGCTTCTGATGCTGGTGGGAACCCGCATTATGGCGGCCAACGGCCACCTGCAGCTGTATTTCAAGCGGGACTGGACCGTCCTTCCCGGTGCGGTTTCCTACGGCCACGACATTGAGACTTCCTGGTTGGCGCTGGAGTGCGCCCTGGCCCTTAAGGATCTGGACATAGTGAACCGCGTGCGTCCCTGGGCGCTGGCTATGGGTATGGCCGGCAACGAGGGCCTGCTGCCCGACGGCTCCCTCCGCTACGAGAAACTGACGGACGGAAAGTTCGACGACTCCCGTCAGTGGTGGGTCCAGGCCGAAACGGTGGTGGGCAATCTCTGGCTCTGGAAGTACCACGGAGAGACCCTTTCGGCCGACAAAGCCCTGAAGTGCTGGGATTACATCCGGGAGCATCTGCTCGATGAAAAAGACGGAGAATGGTGGTGGGCCGTGCTGCCCGACGGAAGCCTGGATAAGGCCCAGCCCAAGGCCGGTTTTTGGAAATGTCCCTATCATAATACCAGAATGTGTTTGCAAGTATTACAGATTTTTTCTTAAATTTGTTTTTACTAACACATAAAATATGGCCGTTAAACTGTCTGAGAAAATAGGCTATTGCCTGGGAGATGCCGCTGCCGGTGGTATTACCTGGAAGGTTATGTCCATCGCATTTCCTTTCTTCTTCACCAATATTTTTGGTCTAACCGTAGCCGATGCCGGTGCCCTGATGCTGTTGGCCCGTCTTTTTGATGTGGTCACGGATCCTCTGATGGGCGCCATTGCAGACCGTACCAAATCCCGTTGGGGAACTTATCGGCCCTGGCTCATCTTTGGTGCCATTCCTCTGGGCGTTGTCTTTGCCCTGCTGCTGTACACCCCGGATCTGGGTCCTGCCGGCAGAAGGGTCTACGCCTATGCCCTGTACCTTCTGATGATGGTGGTTTATACGGCTGTCAATGTTCCTTACGGCTCCCTGCTGGGCGTGATGACAGACGACAGCAACGAGCGAAACCAGTTCTCCTCGTTCCGTATGGTGGGCGCCTATGCGATGGGTTTCATTACCCTGTTCACCTTCCCTTATCTGCAGAAGATGATTGGCGGTACGCCGGCACATCAGTATGCCGTGCTGGGTGTGGTTTTGGGCGCTATGGCGGCGCTGGGCACCCTGGCCTGCGGCCTCCTTACCAAGGAACGCCTGGAACCTGTGCGCGCAGAGAAGTTCTCCCTCAAGCCCTTCGTGGACCTGGTTCGCAACAAGCCGTGGATTTACCTCACGCTCATTGGTATCTGCACCAATTTCTTCAACGGATTCCGCTATGCCGTGGCCGCCTATCTGTTTGAATACTGTATGCACGGAGATGTCACCGTTAACGGACTCATCATCAACTATACCGTATTTATGATGTTCGGTGAGGGTGTCTGTATGGTTTGCGGTGCCCTGACGCCCCGCTTTACCCAGTGGGTAGGTACCAAGCACAGGGCTTTTGCGTGGTCGGCCATCATCTGCGCCGCCTCTTCCATTGCCTTCTTCTTCATCCCTATGGATCCGGCGTACATCTGGCTTATGATTGCCAATGTGATTGTCACTTCCATCGGTATCGGTATCTATTCTCCGCTGCTGTGGTCTATGTACGCCGATGTGGCAGACTATGCCACCGAGAAGAACGGAACGTCTTCCACGGGTCTTATCTTCTCTTCCGGAACTATGGCCCAGAAGTTTGGTTCGGCCATTTCCGGCGCCCTCGTGGCCCTGCTGCTGGGCGTAGCCGGCCTGGTCTCCAGCCAGGATCCCGTTACGGGAGAAACGGTGGTGAGCATTACCAACGAGGCCTCGGTGCAGCATATGGTATGGAGCCTGTTCTCGCTGTTCCCGGCAGCCATTGCCCTGCTCATTCTGCTCCTGCTTCGTCTCTATCCCATCAAGAAGTAGGGGACTATTCCCAAATAACCAAGGTCCTGTCCAACGGGATAGACTTGGGCTTTCCAGCTCTGCCGCTAACCCGGTAGAGCTTTTCTTCTGCCGGGTCCACCAGGGCCGAAATGGCCGCGTTTACGCGAGAGATGTTAACGTTGAGTTCGTTGGAGAAGATGTCCAGCAGACGCTGGATGCGGCGGTCCACATCCTGGGGATCCATACTGCGCATCACGCGGCCATAGAAGGTGGTCATCTCGGCCCTGTAGTCTCCAATCTCCTTGAGGACGATGCCTTCCGGGTGGCGGAGGAAGAGCAGCAGGACCGCCTTGGCCATAGGCCGGATCTTGAGCTCCTGGTCCCCTACATAGACTCTTAGCGTACGGGTGATGCGGACTTCGGAGGGAACGGGTGCGGCATACTTTCCGCTGGTTTCCCGTATAAAGCTCAGGAGGTCACGGACTTCGCTTTCTTCGGCCTGGCCGTACGGCGTATGGCGGTCTTCCAAGGCCTGCGGGTCTTGGAGCGAGAGAAAAAAGAGAGCCAATGACGCGTCCTGTGTCATAGCAGCAAATATAAACAAAAACCGCAGCCCTATCAAGGTCTGCGGTAAGTGTCTTGGTGCAAAAATGCGACTACCAGCGGTCTTCGTCGGAGACGGAGAGCTTCTTGCGGGCGTGACGGCGACGGGCGTTCAGAACGCGGCGGCCGTTGGCGGAAGCCATGCGGGCGCGGAAGCCGTGCTTGTTCACACGCTTGCGACGGGAAGGTTGAAATGTTCTTTTCATAATATCTCTTTTTTATATTTTTCGCGTAAGGACTGCAAAGGTAGTAATTCTAGACGAAACTGCAAAATTATTTTTCAATGTGAATAACCAGTTTTCCATCGTAGTAGTCTTCGCGAAGCCAGGAAGAGACAGGCCAGGTGTGAACGCTGCCCCGGCGCAGCTTGTAACGGGCCATAACCTGGGCAATTTCTTCGTTTACGTCGCCTCCCTTGAGGTAGAGGATGCCCTTGTTGTAACGGCCTTTTACCCAGGGATAGAAGTCCGGAAGCGAGGCCACGGCGCGGGAAACCACAAAGTCAAAGTTGCGGCCCAGGGACTCTGCGCGGGCATTGACCACCTGCACGTTGTCCAGCTTCAGGGCCTTGGAAACAGCTTCCGCTACAATAGTCTTCTTGCCCACGGAATCGCACAGGACAAACTGTGCCTCCGGGTACAGGATGGCCAGGGGAATGCCGGGGAATCCGCCGCCGGTTCCCAGGTCCAGGACGGATGCCTTGGAGAACTCCTCCTCCAGGTCCTGCGTTCCCAGATACTTGGCAATGGCCAGGGAGTGGAGGACGTGGTGGTCGTACAGGCCGTCTATGTCTTTACGGGATATTACGTTAATCTGGGCGTTCCACTCCCGGTACAGGGCGTCCAGGGCGGTGAAGCGCTCTTCCTGCAGAGGGGTCAGCTCAAAGCTGTCCTTCAGAAAGGTCAAAAACTCGGTAGCCGTCATTCCACTTCCCCCCTTAACATCATTTGGGCCAGGTGCTGCTTGCCGCGGCGGATGCGCGTGCGCACGGTGTTAAGCTCCAGGTCCAGTTCCTTGGCAATCTCTTCGTATTCCAGCTCCTCTATCATATACTTGATCATTACGTCTTTGTACAGCGACGGGAGCTCGTCAATGAAGCCCATCAGGCGCTCGTGCACCTCGTCGTTGATAATCTCCTCTTCGGGGGTGTAGTCCGTGAGGGGGTGGTCGTTATCGGCCCCTTCCTTCTTTTCCGTCTCGCGCTTGATGCTCTCCAGATGGTCCAGCGCCGTACGGGTGGCAATGGTGAGCAGCCAAGGGCGGAATTCCCGGGAAGTGTCAAAGCCCTGAAGGGCCGAAAAAGCCTTCTGGAAGCTCTCCAGCACCACGTCATCTACATCGGCCTTCCAGTGGAAATAGCCGCTCACGCGACCGCGGACCGCTTTTTCGTGCATCTGGTACAACATACGGAAGGCCATCTGGTCTCCCTGCATAGCTTTCTCTACCAGTTCTTTCTCTTTTTTCTCCATATCTGCTAATGGGCTTCCAACCAATTGTTTCCGGCGCTGCATTCCACGGTGAGGGGAACCGACAGCTTCATAACATTCTCCATAGCGTCTTTCACCAGCGCCTGCAGCTGCGGCACCTCGGCGGCGGGTGCCTCAAACAGCAGTTCGTCGTGAATCTGCAGCACCATCCGGCTCTTGAGGCCGCTCTCCTTGAGCTTCTGAGCCACGCGGATCATAGCCAGTTTGATGATATCGGCCGAAGTCCCCTGGATGGGGGCGTTGACGGCGTTTCGCTCGGCCAGGGCACGCACCGTAGCATTCCGGGCCGAAATATCGGGCAGGTACCGCCGGCGGCCGAAGAGGGTCTCCACATAGCCGTTCTCGCGGGCAAAGGCAATGCTGTCGTCAATGAAGGAACGGATGGCCGGGAAGGCGGTGAAGTAGTCGTCTATGAGCTCCTTGGCGGCGCTGCGGGAAAGATGCAGCCGCTGGGCCAGGCCGAAGGAAGAGATGCCGTACATAATGCCGAAGTTGGCCGTCTTGGCCATACCGCGCTGCTCTCGCGAGACTTCCTCCACCGGAATCTTGAAGATCTTGGCGGCGGTGGCGGCGTGTACGTCCACTCCATCGCGGAAGGCCTGCGTGAGGTGGGCGTCGCAGCTGAGGTGCGCCATAATGCGCAGCTCAATCTGGGAGTAGTCGGCGCTCACGATGAGCCCGTCGGGGATGCCCGGAACAAAGGCTTTTCTAATCTCCTTTCCTCGCTCCGTGCGTACCGGAATGTTCTGCAGGTTGGGGTTGGAGCTGGACAGGCGGCCTGTGGCGGTGAGGGCCTGGTTGAAGGTGGTGTGCACCCGGCCGTCCTTCTCGGAAATGTACGAAGGGAAGGGCTCAATGTAGGTGGACAGCAGCTTCTTGACGGCCCGGAATTCCAGGATCTCGTCCACTATGGGGTGACGGTCGGCTATGGCCACCAGGGTGGCTTCGTCGGTGGTGTACTGGCTCTTGTTGCCGCTTTTCTTGGCCTTGGGATCCAGTTTGAGTTTGTCAAACAGAAGATCTCCCACCTGCTTGGGGGAGGAGATGTTGAGGGTGGGCTCATCGGCCATTTCCCTTATGCGGGCTTCACGCTCGGCGAGTTCTTTTCTGAGCTGGTCGGCAAAGACTTTGAGCTGGGAGAGGTCCACCTTGACGCCGTCCCTTTCCATCTGGGCCAGGACCTTGGCCAGGGGCTCTTCCATACTGTCGTAGAAGTCCGGCAGGTTCTCGCGGAGCTTGTCTCCCAGGGGAATGAGCACGGCGGCCTCCTTGAAACGCGGGGAGTCGTCCTCCTCGGGGGCGTCGTCAAAGAGGGAGCCCGTCTGCACCGGAGCGGCGGATTCTTCCAGCGCCACGCCCAGATAGGTCTGCGCCAGGGCCGCCAGCTCGTGACTGCGCTCGGGATTGAGCACATAGTGCATCAGCTCAATGTCGTTCCACTTGCCCTCCAGGTTAATCCCTTCCTGGGCCAGCGTGTTGGCCATCTTCTTAAGGTCCACGCCGTATTTGGCAATGGAGGCGTCTTCCAGAAGGCTTTTTGTCATACCGAGGCCTTGGCCGAGCGTATCTCCTTCCGCCACCAAGCCGTCAGAGGCTATGATGAGCTTGCTTCCGGCCAGCACCAGTCCCACTTTGCCGGTCTTCTTAGCGGCCTTAATGACTTCTGCCGGAGAGGCTTCACTGTAGTTGAATACAGATTCTTCGCTACGCTCAGAATGACCGTTACTGTCATCCTGAGGAGCCAAAGGCGACGAAGGATCTGTCATTACTTTTCCATTCAAATATCTTTTGAGCGAGGCAAACTCATACTGGTCAAAGAGACGGACCAGGGCAGGGGAGAACTGCCCGGTGTAACGCATATCTTCCAGCGTGACCGGGAGGTCCATATCGGTCTTGATGGTGACCAGGGTCTTGGACAGGGCCATATGGGGACGGGCTTCCTCAAACTGGGCCTGCAGGCGGGGCGTGAGCTCGGACAGGTGGTCGTAGATGTTCTCTACGCTGCTGTACTTGGCAATGAGCTTGGCGGCACCTACTTCTCCTACACCCTTAACGCCGGGCACATTGTCGGCGGTGTCGCCGCAGATGGCCAGCATATCAATCACCTGTGCGGGACTGGAGATGCCCCATTTCTCACAGAGGGTGGCGCTGGTCACCAGCTCGGCTTCGGCCCCGGACTTGCCGGGTTTGAGCTGGAAGGCGTGCGGGCCAATGAGCTGGCCGTAGTCCTTGTCGGGTGTTACCATATAGACGTCCAGCGCTTCGGAGGCGTTTTGCGCAGCGGCCGAACCCAGCACGTCATCGGCCTCAAAGCCGGGGATCGTCAGTACGGGGATGTTCATACTCTGTACCAGCTCCGTGAGGGGCTCCAGGGCCTCAATCACCAGCTGCGGGGTAGGGGGACGCGTGCCCTTGTACTCCGGATAAAGCTGGTTACGGAAGGTGCCGCCCGGCGGGTCAAATGCCACCGCCACGTGCGTGGGCTTCTCCCGCTCCAGCATTTCCAGCAGGTACTTGGTGAAGCCGTAGAGGATGGACATATCGGCCCCTTTGGAATTGATCATAGGCCTGCGCAGGAATGCGTAGTACATCTTGAACACCAGCGCGTGTCCGTCTATAAGGAAGAGTTTGTCCATAGAACCTCAAAGGTACAAAAAAACTTTGAACTATTTCACCGCCTCCATCAGCGGGACAAACTGGTAGCCTTTGCGTCTGAGGGTGCGGATGAGGTCCGGGAGTTTGTTGTAGAATTTGTCCGTGCGGGCGTCTTCGGTGCCCAGGTGGATGAGCAGGATGTTGCCGTTAAGACCTTTCTCCTTTTCAATCTGCATCACTTTGTCCCAGAGGAACTTACTGCTGTAATAGTTCTTCATATCGGGCGTGGTGTAGTCTCCGTTGGTATAGGTGCCGGAGGTGTAATTGACCACCTGCAGGCCCAGGGACTGCGCCCAGGAAGCGATGGTGGCGTTGTAGTACTCGTACGGCGGCATAAAGAGAGGGGCCGAAGAAGGAGTAATCCCAAAGGGAGCCATCACCTCATAGCTGCGGCGGAGATCTTCCTCAAACTCTTCGCGGGTCACGAGAAGTTGGTTGCGGTTTTCCCAGGGGGCATAGAGCAGGTGGCCGTAGCTGTGGCTGCCCACATAATGCCCTTCGGCCAGCAGATCCTTCACTACATCCGGGAACTTTTCAAAGAACTCGCCCGTGAAGAAGAAGGCGCCTTTGATGCCGGCGGCCTTGAGGGCTTTGCGGATGGCGGGGGCTCCGTCGGCCTTGTCGGCAGCAGTGAAGACCAGGCTGATACGCTTCTGTGAGGGGTCCGTGCGGACGATGCCGCCCTGGAAGCGGACGTTTTTATCGGTCTTGTGCTTTCCCTCCATCTGGTAGGCGCTGAAGGGGAAGGTGAGGGAGGCCGTGCCGTCCATAGTGGGCTCGTTGGTGGAGTAGTCGTGCACGGAGTCGTGATAGACGATACGGCCCGGCTGGAAGGCCTCGTAATTGGTCCCGCCCTGCGTGCTGATGCCAATGAGCGAGCCAAAGATGGTGCTGTATACCGGTCCGTCTACCAGACCGCCGGTTGTGTTACCCAATTTTTCCAGATAGATGAAGGAATGCGGCTGCAGAGGATAGGTACCGCCGCGGGGCAGTTCCACAATCATACTCACGCCCCAGGGGTTGCAGCCCAGGAGCCAGTCCCGCAAGGCTCCTTCCATCTCCTGATAAGTGAGATCTCCGGTGAGCTGGCGGTACAGGATGCACTGCGAGAGCATAGCGGTGGTGAGGTTGTTGGAGCACCAGGTGCCGGGAATGCCGTACAGGAAAGGATGGCCTTGGGCCTTCTCGTAGGTGCGGGCTATGCCGCTGCGGAGGTTGCGCACAAACTCGTCCTTGCCTTCCTGGGCCAACTGGACGTGACCTATATTCATAAAGGGATACCACTGGTAATGGCGGGCGCTGTCGGCTCCCATCCACGGGGTAATGGGCTCGCGGCGGCCGTACTCGATGGCCTGCATCAGATAGGAACGGTCTCCGGTGCTGCGGAAGAGCTCCATACCGGCCAGTTCCATATCGTCCACCCAGTTGTCTTCTTCATAGATATAGGGGCTCACGATGGACACCGTCTGCGACACGCCGGGATGCTCCACACCGGTTTTCCAGGCATCCAGGGCCTTCTCCTTGATGCGGGCGGCCAGCTCCGGGTAGAAGGGAGCCAGCACGCGGCTGCCAATGGTAAAGGCCGAAGCATATTTACCGGTGGTGCTGGCCAGGCCGGTGGAGGCGTTCACGCCGCCGTGGCGGCCCCGCTGCTGGGGCGTTCCGGTGCAGAAATAGACGGGCCTGTAGCTGCCGGGGCCCCAGCCGTAGTCGGCCTGGTCGTCGTGGGGCTTTCGCATACCCACGTGGTCGCGGTCGTCGGCCAGCTGGTTGTAGAACTCTCCGGGTTCGGGGTTCATACGGTCCAGCCAGTCCAGCCCCCAGCGGATCTCGTCCACAATGTCCGGGACGCCGTTGGCGCCGGGGGTGCCGTCGGTTTTATAGAAGTCTCCAAAGGCATCGGGGTTCTGCTCATAGGCATAGGCCATCTGGTAAACGGCATTGGCCGTGGTGGCCGTGTACTGGAGGCAGTCGGAGGCATCGTGCCATCCGCCGCGTACGTCCAGATACTGCCCGCTCTTGGTGGGGTGATTCACAATGATGGCGTCCTTCACGTGGCAGCTGTCCTTGAGGAAAGGGTTCCAGCCGCAGCGCTGCTGGCGCATATAATTGAGCACAAAATCGGCCACTCCGTCATAGACGCCGAAGTTTATGGGAAAGCTGGGCGACACGGCGCCTTCGGCCTCTATGCGGTATGCTCCTTCCCGCTGAACGGTGCTGAAATCCAGCCGGGCGGTGGCGGCCATCTGACCCAGCGGGCCCGTGGGTTTGGCGTTGCCGGTAAAGACAACCTCTCCGGTGAGGGCGTCTACCAGTTGGAACTGGGTTGGAGCCTTGTCTCCCAGGAAGACGGCAACTTTGGTGGCCTGGGGCTGATAGCCCAGCTGATTGATACGGATCCAGCCTTGAGCGCTCAGAGTCAATGCGCTTAGCAGGAAAAGAAGTGTGGTCAGTGCTTTTTTCATAGTATCAAAGGTACAAATATTTTCACTATATTTGCCTAATAAACACTAACCTATGGCCGACGAAAAGATAATCTTCTCCATGAACGGAGTGGGAAAAGTTCTTCCCCACAACAATAAAGTCATCCTCAAAGACATTTACCTGAGCTTTTTTTATGGCGCCAAAATTGGTATCATAGGTCTTAACGGTTCGGGTAAATCTACGCTGCTCAAGATTATTGCCGGCGTGGAGAAATCCTACAAGGGAGAAGTGGTCTGGGCCCCCGGTTATACGGTGGGCTACCTGGAGCAGGAGCCCCAGATGGACCCGGAGAAGACGGTGCTGGAGGTAGTGCAGGAAGGCGTGCAGGAGGTTATGGACATCTTGCAGGAGTACAACGACATCTCCCTCAAGTTCATGGAACCCATGGACGACGACGAGATGAACCGCCTCATCGAGCGCCAGGGAGAACTCACGGAAAAGATTGACCACGTGAACGGCTGGGAGATTGACTCCAAGCTGGAAAGGGCTATGGATGCGCTCCAGTGCCCGCCTTCGGACCAGAAGATCAAAGAGCTTTCCGGCGGTGAACGCCGCCGCGTGGCCCTGTGCCGCCTGCTCCTGAGCGAGCCCGACGTGCTCCTCCTGGACGAGCCCACCAACCATCTGGACACCGAGTCCATCCAATGGTTGGAAGCCCACCTGCAGCAGTACAAGGGTACGGTCATTGCCGTCACGCACGACCGTTACTTCCTGGACAACGTGGCCGGCTGGATCCTGGAACTGGACCGCGGAGAAGGCATTCCCTGGAAGGGCAATTACTCCTCCTGGCTGGACCAGAAGACCAAGCGCCTGGCTATGGAAGAAAAGGCCGAAAGCAAGCGCCGCAAGACCCTGGAACGGGAGCTCGAATGGGTGCGTATGGCGCCCAAGGCCCGTCAGGCCAAGCAGAAAGCCCGTCTGGGAGCCTACGAGAAGCTGGCTGCCGCAGACGCCAAACAGAAAGAAGCCAATCTGGAAATCTATATCCCCAACGGACCGCACCTGGGCAACAAGGTCATCCGTTTCAACGATGTGTCCAAAGCCTACGGAGACAAACTCCTCTTTGAACACCTGACCTTTGAGCTGCCCCCGGCAGGCATCGTGGGTGTGATTGGCCCCAACGGCGCCGGTAAGACCACGCTCTTCCGCCTCATTATGGGCATCGAGCAGCCGGACAGCGGAACCATTGAGATTGGAGAAACGGTCAAGATCTCCTATGTGGACCAGCAGCACCGCAGCATTGACCCCGACAAGACGGTCTACGAGACCATAGCGGGCAATTCCGAATGGGTGCGTATGGGCGGCCGCGATGTGAACGCCCGCGCCTGGGTGTCCCGTTTCAACTTCTCCGGGGCCGACCAGGAGAAGAAGTGCGGCGTGCTCTCCGGCGGTGAACGCAACCGCCTGCACCTGGCCCTGACCTTAAAGGACGAAGGCAACGTACTCCTGCTGGACGAACCTACCAACGACGTGGATGTAAACACCATCCGCGCCCTGGAAGAAGGTCTGGACGGCTTTGCCGGCTGCGCCGTGGTAGTGAGCCACGACCGCTGGTTCCTGGACCGTATTGCCACCCACATCCTGGCCTACGAAGGAGACGGTCAGGTGGTGTTCTTTGAAGGCAACTACCAGGAGTATGAAGAGAACCGGAAGATGCGTCTGGGAGACACCGAGCCCAAGCGCTTCAAGTACAAGAAATTAATGGAATAAGTATGAGAAAGCTCTTAACCCTTTGCGTGGCTGTAATCGCGTTGTCCTGCAGCTCCCGCCCCGCTTTGGTTTCCCGTAAAGCCTTCCAGGGAGAAGTATCGGGCGTTCCCATTGATTTGTACACCCTTCAGAACCGTGACATTACCGTGCAGGTCACCAATTTTGGCGCGCGCGTGGTATCTATGTATACCCGGGACCGGGATGGCCAGTACGCCGATATAGTAGTGGGACACAATAACCTGGATGCCTATGTAAAGCCGGTGGGTGAGCGCTTTCTGGGCGCCACCGTGGGTCCGGTGGCCAACCGCATCCGCAATGCCTCCTTCAAGATGGAAGGAGAAACCTGGCACACCGACGCCAACGAAAACGGCGTCACCACTCTGCACGGCGGTTACAGGGGACTGGATATGTGCCCCTGGACGGTGGAATCCCATAACGATACTTCCATCACGCTGTCTCTGCTGCTGCCCCACGGCCACGACGGCTTCCCCGGCAACCGCAATCTCAGTATCACCTATTCCATTTCTTACGCAGATTTCAAAGTGGTCATTGAAGGCACCACCAACAAGCGCACCATCCTCAATATTGCGCACCATCCCTTCTTCTGCCTGCGCGGAGAAGGCAACGGTACGGTGAATGACTACCTGATGACCATCCACGCCCAGGCCTATACGCCGGTGGATTCGCTGCTCATTACCACCGGAGAGATTGCTCCCGTGGAAGGGACGCCTTTCGATTTCCGCACCACCCGTCCCATCGGGGACTTTGAATATGACAACAACTGGTGTCTGGATGGAGATGGTTTCCGCAGCGTCTGTCTGGTGAAAGATCCCGTGACCGGCCGCACCGTGGAAGTGATTACAGACCAGCCCGGCCTGCAGGTTTACAGCGGCAATTTCTTTAACGGTTCCGAGAATGGAAAGAATGGAAAACCGCTGACCTACCGCAGCTCCCTGGTGCTGGAAGCCCAGGCCTGGCCCGATGCCATCAACCATCCCAACTTCCCTTCCATAGAGATTGCTCCCTCCCAGACCTACCACTCCAATACCATCTTCCGTTTTGGGGCGGAGTAGTTAATTGCTTCTGAACAAATCCCGCTTGGGTAACTGACTGTCGAATCTGCTTCGGAGATTGAAGCAGAGGGCACCGGTGTTGCGCGTGAAGCGGGAACCGCGCCAGGTGGAGGTGTTGGTGACCAGGATCCACATTTCGCCGTCGGCGTATTTCTTGATAAGGGCCGAAGTTCCGGCAAAGGAACCGGTGCGGGTCCACTCGCCGTCGGGGCGGCAGTCCAGCCAGCCCAGGCCGAAGGTTTCGTCGTCGTACCAGACCGTCATCTGGCGGATGCTGAAGGGATCCAGCAGGTCCGGAACGGGCCCCACACCGTCGATGGAGCTGACCAGACGGGCCAGTTCTACGGTGGAACCAATCCAGCCGCCGGCGCCGTACAGGCCGGAAATGTAGTTGCCGCCATAGCAGCGGATGGCCGATGCGTACTTTCCGTCAAAGGAAACGACGGGCTGGTCATCGGGCTGCACAAAGTAGCGGGTCTCTCCGGGGAGGCGGTCCTGGAGGTAGTCTCCTCCCAAACGGAAGCCGTGGCAGTGGGCCGGTTCAAAGACCTCTTTCTGCATATATTGCTCGTAAGGCATCCCGGCCACCTTCTCAATGATCATAGAGAGCAGCAGGTAGCCAAAGTTGGAGTATTCCTGTGAGGTTCCGGGCTCGAACTGCAGGGGACGGGCTACTTCCTTGCGCACCAGAAATTCCGAAGACGGGGGCTCCGACAGCCCGTGTTTCTGCATAAACTTCTGGGTAGAGAACATTACGTCTCCACCGCGGGTGGTGAAGCCGCCCTGGTGGCGCAGCAGGTGCCCCACCGTCATCAGATAGTAATTGTCGTCCTTGATGTAACGGTCGTACTCGTTGAGAACGCCAAACGGGCCAAAGACCGGCGTCTCCAAAAACACCTTGCCCTCTTCCTGCAGCCGCATAATGCCAATGGCTGTGAGAAGCTTGGACACCGAGGCCAGGCGCAGGGTGGTGCCGGGGGTCATAGGGGTGGAAGGATCGGCCTTTCCGTATCCGCGGGCGTAGAGGAGGGAGTCGTTTCTCACGACGGCCAGCGATACGCCCTTGAGGGACCAGAAGCGCATAAAGCTGTCTACCACCTGGTCCATGGCGGGGAGATTGGAGAGCTCGTTGTCAATGGAGGAGTTGAGGTCTTCCACCCAGTCTACGGGGATGACCGGTTCGGGCATATCCAGGAGCGGGTCCAACGCCTTCTCTCCCTGACCGCGCAGATACAGCCAGCAGCCTGCCACCTGGAGAATCACCAGGGGGAGAATCCAGTATATGAGCCGTCCGGGTCTCACTTGATGAGACCGGCCCGGCGACCGAAGTCAATGATGTAGTCGGCGGTTCCTTCGATACCCAGGATGGAGCTGTCTACGCAGAGGTGGTAGTTGGAGGCCTGTCCCCAGGAGCCGAACGTGTAGTAATTGTAGTACGTTTCGCGGGTGCGGTCCTTGCGGCGCATCAGCTTTTCGGCTTCTTCGGCCGAAAGGTGCTCGTTCTCCACGAGCCGGCGGATGCGGTACTCTTCCGGACCTCCCACAAACACGTTGAGGCAGGGGCGGTCCCGCAGGATGTAGTCTGCGCAGCGGCCAATGATGACGGCGTCTCCCTTGTCGGCTATGTTGCGGATGACCTCGCTCTGGATGTTGAAGAGCACGTTGTCGTTTACATAGCCGTTGTCCAGGTAGCTCAATCGGCCCGAGGCGAAGAAGCTGGATACGGAGAACAGGCTCTTTTCCTCTCCCTTGGCGAAGAGGCTCTTGGAATAGCCGCTTTCTTCTGCGGCCTTGGAAATGAGTTCGTTGTCAAAAACCGGGATGCCCAGTTTTTTGCCTATGGCTTGCCCTACAAATCCTCCGCCACTGCCGAAGCTTCGGCCTACATTGATAATGGTACTCATAGGTTAGAAAGGTCTAAATCTGACTTCCCAGGATGGAAGGATCGTCTCCGTCCTTGAGCCGTCCCAGCTTTCTGAGAAGCCCCACGGCCAGGATGGCGGTGATGATGGCGGCAATGGTATCGGAGATGGGGAAACTGTACCAGACACCTACCTCGGACTCCAGCAGCGGAGGCAGGATGTAGATGCAGGGTAACAGGAAAAGGAGCTGCCGGGACAGGGACAGGAAGATGGACTTCTTGACCATTCCCAGGCATTGGAAGAGGTTGGTGGTCACCATCTGGAAACCCACGATGGGGAACACGATATTCATTTTCTGGAGACCCCGTGCGGCTTTGTCAATGAGCACCGGGTCGTTGGTGAAGATTTCTACGGTAGGGACGGCCAGGAACTCGGAAACGATGAATCCCAGGAACGTGACCAGCGTGGCCCAGCCGGCGGTCTTCACATAGACCTCCCGTACGCGGCCGTACTGACGGGCGCCGTAATTGTATCCGGCAATGGGCTGCATGCCTTGGTTGAAGCCCATCACAATCATTACAAAGAGGAATACGATACGGTTTACAATGCCATAGGCTCCAATGGCCAGGTCTCCACCCCAGCGGAGCAGCTGCTGGTTAATGAACAGCACCACAATGCAGCTGGCAAGATTCATCAGGAACGGGCCCAGGCCAATGGCCAGGGAGTCCTTGGCAATCTTCCAGTCTATGCGGAAAAGCTTGAGGGAGCGGGGGAGGTGCAGGAAACGGTGCGGGTTGAGGAAATACCACATCGTATAGCACAGGGACATAAGCTGGCACAGGACCGTGGCTATGGCCGCACCCTGGATGCCCATATCCAGCACAAAGATGAAGATGGGGTCCAGGATGGCGTTGGAGAACACGGTGAACAGCGTGAGCCCCATAGCCAGTTTGGGATTGCCGGAGGCCCGGACAACGGAGTTAAGGCCGAAGTAAAGGTGCGTGACGGCATTGCCGATGGCAATGATGGTCATATACTGCCGGGCAAAGGGCAGGGTGGCGTCGGAGGCGCCGAAGAAGCGGAGGATGGGGTCCATCCACAGCAAGGTAACCAGGGTAAAGATGATACCCGTGATGATGTTGAGGGTTACCTCGTTGCACAGGACCTTGCGGGCTACCGGGTAGTTTTTCTGACCCAGGAGCACGGAAATCATAGTAGAGGCGCCCACGCCCACCAGGGTGCCGAAAGCCGTGGAGATGTTCATCAGCGGGAACGTGACGGCCAGTCCGGCGATGGAAAGCGAACCCACGTTGGCAATGTGGCCAATGTAGATGCTGTCCACCATATTATACAAGGAAGACGCTGTCATAGCTATGATGCCAGGAACAGCGTACTGCCTGATGAGTGAGTTGATGGGCTTGGTGCCCAGTTCTGTGGGAACGCTTCCGTTCATAAATTAATTGTCAGAGACGGTCACCAGCTCCAGTTCAAACTGCAGGGGAGACCAGGCGGGAATGGTTTCTCCGCTGCCGGTGGAGGTATAGCCGTGGGTGGAAGTAAACATAACCACGGCCTTCTGGCCCTCGTACTTCATAAGAAACAGACCTCCTTTGAAGCCGTTGATGAGGGAAGAGCTGCCGCTTAAGGTGATGCTGTTCCAGTCGGCCGAGAACTTAACATCCATGGGAGAATAGGTCTTGGAGGCACTGTAGATGCCGGCATCCTTGGCTACCTTCTCAATGGTGGTGTCAAAGACCTGTCCGTTGAGGAGGCGGCCGGTGTAATTGATGGTGGCACTGCTGGTTTCTCCGCGCTTCTTGGAGTCATCGTTGAAGCCGCTCACGTCGCTATAGAAATAGAAAGTGCCGTTGGCTTCTTCTTCTGAATTGTACGATACGGAAGCCAGATTGCCGTAGTGGCGGGTTACATAGCTTCTGAGGCTGTCTTTTTCCATTTGGTCAATGTCCTCCGTCTGTCCGCAGAGCTTGACGTCGTAGATCAGGGAAGAGGAAACGGTGGAGGCGTTGATGTACTCCTGCTGGGTGTTGTAACGTTTGGTGGTGAGCATCCAGGCCGGAACCACGACCTTGCGGCTGCCGCCAATGCGCATCCCATCGAGGATGGCATCTACGCCGGCATAGCTGTTTCCTTCTCCTATAGCCTGGTACCGGGGGCCATAGTAATTGCCCTTGGCATAGGTGCCCAATTGCCGGGACAGGCGCTCGTCCGTAGTGGTGGAGATATCGCCGTCAAGGGTTCTGACGGTTACTTCCACGTAAGCGTAGTCGTTTTCGATATTCCACGATTCTCCGGTGCCGGCTTTGTCTTCCAGAATGTAAAGACCGGCGTTGGTGGCGGGAATGCCGGGATGGTATTTGTCCATCCAGAGACTCAGGTATTCCTTGGCGGTTTCACCAACGGAAGGAGTGTTTTCCTTGGCACATCCCCAGGCGGTAAGGCCCAAAACTGCGAGTAAAAGATATTTAGTTTTCATTGCTGATATTTTCTATCCAGTAATAATAAGCCAGGGCACTCCTTGCAGGAATCGTGCCTCGCTCGTTCTTGCCAAATCCATATTTTCCGGTAAAGAGGATATATCCCTCATCCAGGGGCTGTACGCCTCTGAGGCCTTTGGCCAGACCGGGAATCAGATTGTTGTCCAACTTAAGGGTGTCCAGTTTAAAGATGCTTTCGTCCGTCAGGTTCCATTTGGCCTCCTCTGCCAGTTCCTTGATGTTGGTGGCTACCAGGCTGGTGCTGGTCAGATTGGCACTGGTGAGGACGAAGCAGGCATAGTAGAGGGAAACCTCGCCGCCCCATTCCAGGGAGTCGGTCCGGTTAAGAACCCTGTCCAGGGTGTCGTGCAGGTTGAGGCGGTATACGCCTTCCTCCTCTTTGATGAGCCTGGCGTCCGGGTCCTTGCCCTGCATACTCTTGATAAAGTTTTCGATGTTGGTGATCTGCTTGTCATAGGTGGCCTGCAGCGACTGCTTGGTGCAGGCTGCCAGGACCGTCAGGAGCATCAGGATCAAAAGTATGGACGTGCTTTTCTTCATTGCAGGAAAGCTTTCAGGATTTGTTCTACATAGGCCTGTATGCCCTGGGCGGGGGAGTAGTCCTCGGGTAAAATCTTTCCTCCGGCGGCGTTCTCGTGTCCTCCGCCGTGGAAATACTGGCGGGCCAGGTTTTGGGCCGAAGTGCCCCGCTTGGAGCGCACCGACACGCGGAAATGACCCTGGTCTTCCTTGGCCAGCAGGCTCAGGCGCACGTTTCCAACGCTGAGAGGAACATTTACCAGTCCTTCTGTTTCTCCTTCCCGGAGACCGAAGCGTTGCTGGATGTCCTTGGTCAGAATCATATAGGCGGCGCCTTCCGGAAGGATGTGCAGCCCCTCGTTCTGCATATAGCCCATCAGCCGCACCCGGGTATCCCGGTAGCACCAGTAAATCTTTTCCAGGATGGCGTCCCGGTCTACGCCGGCAGCCAGAAGATCGGAGGCCATCCGGAAGGTGGACGGGTAAACCGAGTTGGCAAAGTTGTTGGTGTCCGTGGTCATACCGGCCAGCAGTGGCGAGCCAATGAGGGTGTCGGGCTGCCAGCCCATCTCCTTCAGGATCCAGTACAGCAGTTCGCAGGTGGAGGAGATGTCCGGAGTGGAAAAGACCAGGTTAAAGGCGTTTTCGTCCGGATTCAGGTGGTGGTCAATGAGAATTTTACGGGCCGAAGATGCCTTCAGCGCTTCTTCCAGGCCTTCCGTCCGGTTAAAGGAGTTGCAGTCCTGGAGGATGACCAAATCGGCCCTTTTTACTGCCTCGACGGCAGCGGTGGCGTCCTGGTCGTAGAAGTGATAGGGGATGGCGGGAGCCAGAATGAAGTGAAGGTTCTCCGGAGGGGTGTCCGGCAGGATGCAGCAGGCTTCCTTCCCCAGTTTCTCTTTCAGGAAAAGGGCCATGGCGGTGGTGGAACCCAGGGCGTCCCCGTCCGGGTGGATATGACCCAGAACGGCCACCCGCGAGGCGGCTTCCAGCAGCGCTTGGAGGCTATGAATCTTTTCTTGAGTAAGAATAAGCATTGCAGTACTAAATGCGATGGCAAATTTACAAAAGATTATTGCTTTTGAGAAATCATTTTTTTAACTTTGTCGGAAGTTTGGAAAATTATAAAACACTAGAATAATGAACAAATCAGTCAAAATCGCAGTTGAGTGCGCCCTGGCAGCCCTTATCGTTCTCCTTGTCTGGCTCACTGTAAGAAGTGTACAGAAGCCGGTTAAGTTCAACAAAGAGGTTGCCGCCCGTTCCCAGGTAGCCATCCAGCGTTTGAAAGACATCCGTACCCTCCAGGTCGCTTTCAAGAGTGAAACCGGTCGTTTCAGCCCCACCGTAGACTCCCTCAAAATGTTCTACGAGGGTGGTAAGATGGCTATCGTGATGCAGATTGGCTCCATGGATGACTCCATCGCCGTTGCCAACACCGAGGCCATCAAGAAGGCCGCCGGCAAGAAGGCCACCAAGGAGCAGATCCTGAACCTGCTGCAGGAAGCTTACAAGAAGGGCACCCCCGTTGTGTATTCTGTGACCTCCCAGGTTCCCGTGAAGGACACCCTCTTCAACAACCGCCCGGATTTCAACATCGACTCCCTGGCTTACATCCCGTTCTCCGGTGGCCAGAAGACCGAAATGGAAAGCACCATCAAGCTGGTGTCCGGTGTGAATGTTCCTCTGTTCGAGGCCCGTATGCCTTACAAGGCTCTCTGCAAGGGCCTGGACAACCAGCTGCGCATCAACCTGGACGCCGAGCGTAGAGACCAGAACAAGTACGAAGGTCTGCAGGTAGGTAGCGTGACCGCTCCTAACAACAACGCCGGCAACTGGGAGTAATCTTCCGTTATGGAACACTCCAACACGTCATTTACAGGGATATCCATTCAAGTCTCCTTGAGTGGATATTCTTTTAAGGTGCATACCCCCGAAGGGCTCCGCGTATCCGACTGGATAGGTGCGGAGCACCTTTTCACCACCCCGGAATTCCAGCGCCGCTATGAGCAGGTAGCCGTTTCGCTCCTGACGCCCAAGATGTGCCTGGTTCCGGAAGTGTTTTTCAACCCCCAGACGGCCCGCGCCGCCCTGGGAGAGGTCTGCACCCTGGAAGAAGGAGATTTCGTGGAAACCGTTCCCATTCCTTCCCTGGCTTCCGTGCTGGTGTACAGCAACTCCATCGGGGAGTCTCTCTCCAAGGTGATAGCCCAGACCGTACTGCCCTTGTCGGGAGAACCGGTGCGCGTCTTGCCGGAGATGTATTTCCTGCTCCGGCAGTTGGAGACCCTTACGGATTATAATAAGATAGTAGCCTCCTGGGCAGACGGCTACCTGCACCTGGTCATTGCCCAGGGCAAGAGCCTCCGTCTGGCCAATGTGTTCCAGGCGGCAGACTTCACCACCGCCCAGTACTTCCTCTTCCTGGGGCTCAAGCAGCTGCAGCTTAATCCGGAAGTGTCCACCGTATGCTTCCGTACGCCGCTTTCGCCGGAAGCCCGTATGTCCCTGTACCGCTATTTCAAAGGCGTAGTACAACTCTAACCGCCGGCCTATGCGTATCATTGGCGGAAAACTCAAGGGAAAAGTGATTCTGCCGCCGGCAGGATACAAGGCGCGTCCCACCACGGACTTTGCCAAGGAAGGCCTGTTCAATATCCTGGACAACGAATACGAGTTTGAAGACCTCAAGGTGCTGGACCTCTTCGGAGGTACCGGCTCCATTGCTTTTGAGTTCGCCTCCCGCGGTGCCGCCCGGGTGTACTCCGTGGAGATGGCCCGTGAGAACGCCAGCTTCATCAAGACGGAATCGGCCCGCCTGGGGCTCACCAATGTAACTATGGTGCGGGACAATGTGTTTGACTTCCTGCCCATCTGCCGGGAAAAGTTCGACCTCATTTTCGCAGATCCGCCCTATGCCCTGGAGGGCCTGGAAACCCTTCCGGACCAGATTTTCTCCTTCGACTTGCTTCACCCCGGCTGCTATTTCATCCTGGAGCACGGGGATGAACACTCTTTCACTGACCACCCTCGTTTCAAAAAAGAACGCCACTACGGTCGCGTCCATTTTAGCTTTTTTGAATAAACTATGATTTCCTTCCTGTTAAGCATCCTGGCACTTGTCCTGGGTTATTTGTTCTATGGTGCGTTTGTGGACCACGTCTTCGGCCCCGACCGCTTCCGTAAAACGCCGGCCATCGAAAAGCAAGACGGCGTGGACTATATCCCCCTTCCCAACTGGAAGGTGTATATGATCCAGTTCCTGAACATTGCCGGAACGGGTCCCATCTTCGGTGCCATTATGGGCGCCAAATTCGGCCCGGCCAGTTACCTGTGGATTGTTTTCGGCTGCATCTTTGCCGGCGCCGTCCACGACTATATGTGCGGTATGCTTTCGGTCCGCCACGGAGGTCAGGGCTTCCCGGACCTGGTGGGAGATTATCTGGGTCCCCGCACCAAGCAGGTGATGCTGGTTTTCTCCATCATCCTGCTCCTTCTGGTGGGAACCGTGTTCGTGTATTCGCCGGCCCTCATCCTGGGAGATATCGCCGGAGACGGAACCCGCAACTCCATTATGCTTTGGGTAGGTATCATTTTCTGCTACTACCTCATCGCCACCCTTCTGCCCATAGACAAACTCATCGGCAAAATCTATCCCGTCTTTGCCGTGACGCTGCTCTTTATGGCCGCAGCCCTTATGGTGTACCTCTTTGTCCTGTGGCCCTCCCTGCCGGAGGTTTGGGATGGTCTGGGCGGCTGGTCTGATAAGGCCGGCCTCGAGCACCAGCCCATCTTCCCCTGCCTCTTTATCACCATCGCCTGCGGCGCCATTTCCGGCTTCCACGCTACGCAGAGCCCGCTGATGGCCCGCTGCATCCGGAACGAAAAGATGGGTCGGCCCGTTTTCTATGGCTCCATGATCACGGAAGGCCTGGTGGCCCTGGTATGGGCAGCCGTCTCCTCCTGGTTCTTCTTTGACGGCGGCGCGGCCCAGGTGGGTTCCGATATTACGGCCGCCGCTCCCACCGTGGTAACCAAGGTGTCGGAGAATTGGCTGGGCCTCGCGGGCGGCATCCTCGCCATCCTGGGCGTGGTGGCTGCTCCCATCACCTCCGGCGATACGGCTTTCCGCAGCGCCCGTCTCATCATTGCAGACTTCGTCAAACTGCCCCAGAAAGACATCCACAAGCGCCTGGCCATTGCCATTCCGCTCTTTGCCGGATCGGCCGTGCTGCTCTGGTTCAATATTGAAGATGCCAACGGTTTCAACATCATCTGGCGCTATTTTGGCTGGAGCAACCAGACCCTGGCCGTGTTTATGCTCTGGACCGCTACCGTGTACCTGGTAAAGGCCCGGGGAAAGTCCTGGTACCTGGTCACCCTCCTGCCGGCTCTATTCATGACTTCGGTCTGTGTCACCTTCATCCTGGTAGACAAGATTGGCTTCCGCATCCCCCAGGTGGCTGCCCCTTGGATCGGCCTGGGCACCTTTGTTATTTCGTCCATTTTATTCTATCTTTGGAAAACGAAGAGAGAGAAGATGAGTAGATAGAAATAGATGAATAGGTACCCTCCGGAGACTACGGACCTTCGGTCCTATCCCTCCCACCGCTTCGCGGCGGGCCCCTCCCATTCACGGAGACATGGGCGTCTACGGCCTCCGGAGGGTACCTATTCATCCTAATCATTAACCATACAATCATCCTAATCGATAACCATATAATTAATAGATATGCTAGACAAAGAAAGAGGACTGTACGTTGCGCATTCCGCCAACGGCCCCATTTCCCTTACCGGCAAGATGATTTGCCGCCACGGACTCATTGCCGGAGCCACCGGTACCGGTAAAACCGTAACCCTGCAGGTACTGGCCGAGACCTTCAGCCAGGCCGGCGTGCCCTGCTTCATGGCCGATATGAAGGGAGACCTCAGCGGCATCTCGCAGGTGGGCAAGCTTTCCGGTTTCATAGAGAAGCGCCTGCCGGAATTCGGCATCGAGAACCCTCAGTTCCAGAGCTGCCCGGTTCGTTTCTTTGACGTGTACGGGGAGCAGGGCCATCCTATGCGTTCCACCATCTCCCGGATGGGACCGGATATGCTGGGCCGCCTGATGGACCTCAATGAGACCCAGACCGGCGTCCTCAATATTGTCTTCAAGATTGCCGACGACAACGGCCTGTTGCTGATTGACCTCAAGGACCTCCGCGCCATGCTCAACTTCGTGGGGCAGAACGCGGCCGAATATACCACCAAGTACGGCAACGTAACTTCGTCGTCCGTGGGTGCCATCCAGCGCGCTCTCTTGGCCCTGGAGAACCAGGGAGCGGATATGTTCTTTGGGGAACCCGACTTCGATATCTTCGACCTCCTGCAGTGCGAGGGCGGAAAGGGCATTATGAACGTGCTGGCGGCCGATAAGCTGATGCTCCAGCCCAAGCTCTACTCCACCTTCCTGCTGTGGCTGCTGTCCGAGCTGTATGCCAACCTGCCCGAGGTAGGGGAGATGGACCTCCCCAAACTGGTGTTCTTCTTCGACGAGGCCCATATGCTGTTCGAAGGCACTTCCAAAGCCCTTACGGACAAGATTGAACAGGTGATCCGCCTCATCCGTTCCAAGGGGGTGGGCATCTACTTCATAACCCAGAGCCCCACGGACATCCCGTCCAACATCCTGGGCCAGCTGGGCAACCGGGTGCAGCACGCCCTTCGTGCCTACACGCCCCAGGACCAGAAAGCCGTCAAGGTGGCGGCCGATACCTTCCGCGCCAACCCCGCCTTCAAGACCTACGACACCCTCCTGGAACTGGGAACCGGCGAAGCCCTGGTCTCCTTCCTGGACGAAAAGGGAACCCCGGCCATAGTGGAACGGGCCAAGATTCTCTTCCCGCTGAGCCAGATTGGCGCCATCACTCCGGAGCAGAGAAAGGATTTGATCAACCGCAGCCGCCTCTTCGGCCGCTATGACCATATCGTGGACCGCGAAAGCGCCTACGAACTCATCACTGCCGCCACTTTGGAAGCGGAGCGCCAGAAGGCCGAAATAGAAGCCGCTGCCGAAGCGGAGCGCCAGGCTGCCCTCCAGGCCAAGGAAGAGGCCAAGGCCGCCAAGGAGGCCGCCAAGAAGAAGTCCAACGGAATTGGTGCCAAGGTACTCAAGTCCGTGCTCGCCGCCGTGACGGGTGTGGCTGCCACCGTGGCAGCCGACGCCGTTGCCGGAGCCGTCACCGGCAAGAAGACCAAGTCCAAGACCTCCACCGGAGAGAAGATGGTGAAAAAGGCCACCAAGAGCGCCACGGGCACCCTTACCAGAGAGCTTACCCGGAGCATCCTGGGAAACCTGATCAAATAGCATGAAGAAAGAAAAGCAGAAATACCTTTCGCCGGAGTGCGAGACCTTTGAGATGAAGCTCGAAGGAGTGATTGCCGTCAGCGGCTTGCCTGATGATTACGTAGATCCCTTTGGAGGGGATGAACTGACCTGGTAAATGGAGGACTTGAGTATGAAAAAGATCATCATCCTTTTGAGTGCCCTTGTTGCCCTTTCCGCCTGCAACAAGGAAACCCCTATCCAGGAAAGCGCCATTGACCCTTCCAAGGTTGTGTTCGACATCAACGTGGAAAACGCCAACGCCACCAAAGGTATCAAGACCGCCTGGGAAAATGGAGATGTGGTTTATGCCTTCTTCGAGGGAAACAGCACTCAGTACGTCAAAATGACCTATAACGGTTCTTCCTGGAGCTACAAGGACAAGGACGGAGGCATCACCTTCAGCGGCCTCAATCTTTCCGCTTCCGGCAAGAAGGTCAGCGCCGTTTATTTTCCCGGCTTCGTGTGCTCTGCTGCCCCTGCTTACGAAGATGACAAGTGGAAGTTTGCGGGTGCAGAGGGCTATTTCCAGTACACCAATGGCGTCTCTTACACCGTCAAGTCCACTTCCGATGTAACCACCCTCGAGGCCACCATCAGCCTCGCCGCTCCGGCCAACATTATACAGGTTTACATTCCGTCCTCAGAGGCCGGTACCCTGGGGAGCGGTAACGAGTTTGTGCTCACGGCCACCCATATCCACCCCTTCACCTTCAGCGGGGTTGTTCCCGGCGGTGACGCCTCGTGGGAGAAGGGTTCCAGGGGCTTCCCCCAGACCGCTTATTCCGGCACTATCGCAAAAGATGCCGGTTACTATTTCTGGGGCATCCTGGGGTATCCCGGTCAGTTTGATTTTTACTTTCAGTTGGTGGAGCAGAACGCGGAAAAGAAATATGCCATTTCTTCCAAGTCCAAGCACGCGGCCCCCGGTAAAGAGATATCCAGCGCCGCCATCAAGCTCACCGGCCTCACGGACAACGGTAAGTTCGTTTCCCTGGGTTATGGGGGCGGTCCCCTCTGGGCCACGGGGAACCTGAAAGATGACGGAACCATCGCCGATCCCCTTCTGGCCGGAGATTATTACAAGTGGTGCTATACCACCCCTTATGACGTTACCAGTCCTTCTGATTGGTACACTGGTGACTACAATACGGAAGAAGACCCGGCTTATGCCAAGAGCGGTGGCAAATGGAGTATGCCCACCAAAGACCAGTTAGAAGCACTCTATGATGGG